>Ga0214919_10000113_pt1 | contig 127939 bp, 133 predicted proteins | sample LL1503_MetaG_FD_177994 | JGI IMG/M metagenome (GOLD analysis project Ga0214919, IMG submission 177994) | Freshwater microbial communities from Lake Lanier, Atlanta, Georgia, United States - LL-1503 | ecosystem: Environmental > Aquatic > Freshwater > Lake | place: USA: Georgia | collected...
GAAATTTCGCGGCGAATTCGAAGAGCGGATCAAAGGCCTGCTGCAAGCTCTCGATGAATACCGAGGGCAGATTATCCTTTTCATTGATGAAATTCACATGATCGTAGGAGCTGGAAATCCTCAAGGTTCTGCCGACGCAGCAAACCTGCTCAAGCCAGCCTTGGCGCGCGGTTTAATTCAATGCCTTGGGGCCACGACCCTGGATGAATTCCGCAAGTACATTGAAAAGGATCCGGCGTTGGAGCGGCGTTTTCAGCCACTCATGGTGGAAGAACCTGGCCGCGCCGCAGCGATCTCGATCTTGCGTGGACTGAAAGCCCGTTATGAAATCCACCATGGCGTTCAGATTGACGATGACGCATTGGTTGCGGCCGTAGACCTGTCAATCCGTTACGTCCCGGATCGTCGCCTGCCCGACAAGGCCATCGACCTTGTGGATGAGGCCGCCAGCCGCCTGCGCCTTCAGATTGCTAGTGTTCCGGCTGTATTGGACGGGTTGCGCGGGCGGATTGCCCAACTTGAAATCGAACGCAACGCGATTGGCAATCAGTCCATAAATCAAAAGGCTTTCGCCATCATTGATGCCGAGCTCGGTAAAGTCCGCAAGGAACACGAGCGAGTGGAGTTGATTTGGCGGAGCCATCACTCAACGCTGGAGTCTTTGCGCGAGGCCGAGGCGCGGAAAGAGGAGCTTTCCGGTCTTTATGAAGGCGCAAAATCGCGAGGAGAATTCGAATTCGCCGCACGTCTGCAATACATGGAAATTCCGAACAACGAAAAACACCTGTCCGAATTGCGGGCACACCTTGGAACTCAGCAGTCTCAAAATTCTTTTCTTCGGCAGGTCGTTGGTTCGCGCGAGATTGGCGAAGTTGTCGCTGTGTGGACGCGGATCCCGGTCGACAAGATTGTTGAGGATGATTCAAATCGATTACTCAAAATGCGAGCCCGCCTGGAGGTTCGCGTCTTTGGTCAGGACGCAGCATTGGATACGGTCAGCCGGGCGGTTCGCAGGGCGCGCACCGGCGTCAACGATCCGAAGCGACCTCTTGGGGTATTCTTGTTTCTTGGGCCAACAGGCGTCGGCAAGACCGAAACCGCTAAAGCATTGGCTGCAGAAATGTTCGACGACGAGAGCAAGATGATTCGCGTCGACATGTCAGAGATGATGGAGTCACACAACGTCGCACGGTTGATTGGAGCGCCCCCGGGATATGTCGGCTATGGGGAGGGCGGAGGTCTGGCGGAGGCCGTTCGTCAAAAGCCCTACACGGTCGTGCTTCTGGATGAGATTGAGAAGGCGCACCCAAAGGTCCTGGACATATTGCTTCAGGTTTTTGAGGACGGCCGGCTGACTGACGGGCGCGGCAAGGTGGTTGATTTTCGAAATACCCTGATCATCATGACCTCGAATCTGGATGTGGGTCTGATTCAATCCAATCATGCCAGCCAAACCGATGATGGGGGCTTGCGCCGTGCCCTCTCTGAAACGCTGAGGCCAGAATTTGTCAACCGGATTGATGAGATTGTGCAGTTTCGTAAACTAGGCCCCAAGCAACTTGAGATGGTCTTGGGTCGACTGCTAATCGAACTTAATGACCGTTTGTCATTTCGAAACTTTCGCGTAGGCCTTGGGCCGCTCTTGCAGGAGCACCTTTTGGTCATGGCCTCGGACCCTCGCTTTGGTGCCCGGACCATGAGGCGGGCCTTTCACAGCAAGGTGGTAGACCCGGTTTCAGACCGGATCCTGGTCATGGCAGCCGCATGCCGTGGTAGTTGGATTTTGGATCTTGACCCCGATGGACGCCCCGTTTGGCGGGAGGAATTTGATTCATCCCGGTATCTTCCCCCGGCCAGGGAAGGCTGATCCGTGGAGAAGTTGCTTGGATACCGCGTTCCGGGCTTGACAACATTGGGTCATAACAATAATTCTTCTGCGATCCGCATCCGAGTTGGGGCGTCGACAAGCGGTAAGTCACTGGATTTTGATTCCAGTATTCGTAGGTTCGAATCCTACCGCCCCAGCCACTCTTTCCCGCTTTTCTTCAATGTATGGCACCTCTTTCTGTTTCGAGGGTTGGCCTGATGGAATCTGGACTCATCGTATTTTCTGGCAATGCGAACCGGCCCTTGGCCGAGCGGATTTGCCGCGCGCTCAATTGTGACCTTGGAAATGCCTCGGTAACTTCATTCTCCGACGGTGAAACCCGCGTTGAAATTGAAAGCAACGTCCGCGGGCGTGATGTTTTTATTGTCCAGCCGACTTGCGCGCCGGCCAACCATCACATTATGGAAGCGCTCATCATGGCAGATGCCTGCCGCCGTTCTTCGGCCCAGCGCATCACCCTTGTGGTCCCTTACTTTGGGTACGGACGTCAGGAGCGCAAGAGCGCTCCCAGAACTCCAATCACGGCAAAATTGGTGGCAGACCTTTTTGCCAGTGCCGGATTTGACCGGGTGTTGTCCTTGGAGTTGCATACATCCGCGATCCAGGGTTTTTTCAATCTTCCAGTGGACCATCTTTTTGCCAAACCTGTTTTCGCTAAATATCTGGCGACCCGTCCCGACATTCTTGAGGATCTGATCGTGGTTTCGCCGGATGCCGGCGGCGTGGAACGGGCAAGGGCCCTCGCAAAGTACTTTAATTGTGGCCTTGCCATTGTCGACAAACGTCGAGATCGTCCGAACGAAAGCACGGTCATGAACCTCATCGGCGACGTGAAAGGGCGTAATTGCCTGATTGTGGATGATATCTGCGATACCGGCGGATCTTTGGCCAAGACGGCTGACACTTTGGCTGAAAATGGCGCAAAAGGCGTCTATGCCGTGATCAGTCATCCGGTCCTTTCTGGTCAGGCTCTAGCCCGGATCGAAGCCTCGGCATTAAAAGAATTCATTTGCACGGATTCAATCCCGCTTAGCGTTGAATCAAATAAATCCAATAAAATCATACAGTTAACTATTTCAGACCTCTTGGCGGAAGCCATCCGCCGCATTCATAATTCGGATTCCGTCAGCTCACTTTTCGTGTAGAAGGCAGGCTGGCGAAACTCATTGGACAAACGGCTTGAAAGCCTTGTCAGATGTCGCTATAAGCCATGGTTCTGTTGGTCCTATAGATTTTAGGGTGAGTACCATCATGTCCGAAAAGACGATGATTACAATTGAAGGAAAGCATCGCGAAGTCACAGGCAAAGGCGCTTGTCGCCGAATGCGTCGCGATGGAGTGATTCCCGCAGTCCTCTGCCATAAAGGCAAGTCGACCATGCTGGAAATTAACCCGAAGTTTCTTGCCAGGGCTTGGCAGAACGAGAAATCGTTCAATCTCAGCCTCGATGGCAAAGTGCTTCCAGTTCGTATAACTGAACTTCAGCTTGACCATGTGAAGCGCACTGCGCTCCATGTGGATCTGGCTCACATCTGATTCTTTTGAATCAGGCGTTGCCTTTTTCCGGGTGAATGATCTTGAAGCTCCTTGTGGGTCTCGGAAATCCGGGGAAAAAGTACGAAGTCACCCGTCACAATGCTGGATTCATTGTGGTGGACGAGCTGGTCAGGCGGGCCAGTGCTGAATGGCGGGATGATTCGTCCCGCTTTGAAGCGCTGACTGCAAAGGCCGTCATTGCTGGTGAAGAATGTTTGGTGATCAAACCCCAGACATTCATGAACGTCAGTGGCAGGTCGGTGCAAAAGGCGGCGGCTTACTTCAAAATTCCGGTGACCGATATCGTGGTCGTGTACGACGACATCGATGTTCCCGCCGGGAAAGTAAAGGTAAGGACAGCCGGTGGTCATGGCGGCCACAATGGAATCCGCAGCATCATTGAGTGCATGGGTTCCGCTGAATTCCCAAGGGTAAAGTTGGGGGTCGGCAAACCGCTCGAGGCGACATTCCAGGTTGCTGTAGCGGACTGGGTTCTGGCTCCTCTGGGAAGTCAGGAACTGGAAAACATGAGATGTGTGATGGCCGATGAGGCTCTTCTGCGATTGAAAAATCTTTTTCAAGGCAGTAGATCAGCTGGGCTTGGAAATTAACCTCCTTTGCCTGCACCAAAACGTAGTGCAGGCTGAGAAACCGTAAAGGAGACGGAAAATGCTTAGAGAATATGAAATGACATTCATCACCCGTTCGGACTTGCCTGAGGCCGACTTCAATGGCGTGCTGGCCAAGTACGAAAAGTACATGACCGCTGATGGTGGTGAAATCCTGAAGAAGGAAGCGTGGGGCTCCCGCAAGTTGGCCTTCCCAATCAACAAGCAGCACCGTGGTAACTTCATGGTTTACGACTTTGCTGGGCTTGCATCTCATCTGACTGAGATGGAACGTCTGATGCGCATCGACGAAAACGTCCTGCGTTATCTTTCGGTCCTGATCAACAAGCAGGTTGATATTGAAAAGCGCAAGGACGAGATCGTTAAGGAAGCTGTTGCGGCGAAAGAGCGTGAAGCTGCAGCCCGCGAAGCCGCAGAAGAGCTCGGCGGCCGGGATTAATTCGAACGGTTGAACCAGGAACACCGATTCCGGAGTAGTGAATCATGAAAATTATTTTGAACCACGACGTTGACAGCCTTGGTAGCGTTGGTGACATTGTCAATGTTCGCAGCGGCTATGCCCGCAACTTCCTTTTGCCGCGCGGCCTCTGCATGCAGGCAAACGAAGAAAATAAGGCGGCCTTGGCGCACCACAAGCGCATCCTCGACAAGAAGCGCGCCGGCATGCTGGCTGAAGCCAAAAAAGCTGCAACAGCGATTGAAAGACCTCTGTCACCGTCACGAAGCAAGTTGGCGAAGATGAGAAGATTTTCGGTTCAGTGACTACGGCTGAGCTCGAGCAGCTCTTGGCGGCTGAAGGTGTCAAGGTTTCCCGCAAGGACATCACAATCCTTGATGACATCAAGAAAGTTGGCGTCTACGCTGCACAAGTCAAGTTGCACAGCGATGTCAGCGCCAAATTCAAGGTTTGGGTTGTTGCCGGCTAAGACCGGTTCTTGTTGAGATTCACAGGCGCTGGGTTGAGAATAGCCCTTCCTTTGGGAGGGACTCTTTCCCGGCGCTTTTTTTTGATTTTTTTCGGAAGCAATGGAAAACACAAGAACGCCATCACCAATAGACGTTGTCGCCCCGCCTCACTCTGTTGAGGCAGAAAAGGCGGTTCTTGGTGCCGTACTGCGTGATCCACCGCTTCTAAGCATGATTTCCGACAAGATCCGGGAAGACTATTTTTTTCTGGATTATCACCGCAGAATTTTTGCAGTGATGATGGGACTCGATGCCAAGAGCGAACCCTGCGACCTTGTCACCGTTGCAGATCGTCTGCAACGGCTTGACCAGGATTCCCGCATTTCAGCTCCAGTCTATCTGGTCGACTTGATTCAGCAGGCCCCTGTTGCGCAGAATATCGAACACCACGCCAGGATCGTTGCTGAGTACTACTTTCTCCGAAAGATGATCCGCGTATGTCAGGATACCATCGGCAAGGCCGCTGCGGCCGAGGGCAACATCATGGGATTTGTCGAGGAAGTGGAGAAATCCTTCCTCGAGATCACCAATGAGCAGGACCGTCAGGGTGGGGTCTCAACCCACATGGAGGTTCTTGAAAGCACGATCAATGAACTTGAGCAGAAGATGCTCCGCGCCGGGGAGCTTAGTGGCGTACCTTCAGGGTTTAACGACCTCGATTCGGTGACTGGTGGTTGGCAAAAAAGCGACTTGATCATTCTGGCTGCCCGACCCGGCATGGGTAAAACCGCCTTTGCCCTGAACTGCGCTATGAATTCGGTGAAAAAAGGCCACCCAACGCTGATTTTCACCCTTGAGATGGCAAAAAACCAGTTGATGACTCGTTTGATCTCCTCTGAGGCGCGGGTGGACTCCGCTAAACTCCGTCGTGGTGACCCGCTGACCGAGGATGAACGCAACCGGCTGGTCCAAGGGTTCAGATCGTTCAGCGGCCTTCCTGCCATGCTTGGCATCGATGAGACCGGTGGGATCAGCCTTTCTGAGGTTCGTTCCCGCAGCCGTCGGTTCAAGAAGGAGCATGGCCTATCCCTTATCATTGTGGACTACTTGCAACTCATGACGGCCTCACATGGTCGTCGTCCTGAGAGCCGGGAACGTGAAATTGCAGAAATTTCAAGCGGACTGAAAAATCTTGCCAAGGAGCTTCAGGTCCCCGTCTTTGCCTTGGCGCAGCTGAATCGTGAGGCCGACAAGCGCATCGATAAACGACCCAAGATCAGCGATTTGCGCGAATCAGGTTCGATTGAGATGGATGCCGACGTGATTTTGTTTGTCTACCGGGATGAATACTACGATCGTAATTCAGAAGACTCGGGCAAGGCAGAAATTATATTTGGAAAAAACCGCCACGGCGGTTTGGACACCGTGCCATTGGCTTACCAGCCCTCCTTTGTTTCGTTCTATAATCTGCTCAAGGGATAAAAAAACCCGCTAGGTAGGGCGGGTTTAACTCTTTCGAAATCCGGGCCTGCTTCAGGGGGCGAAGCCGTGGATCTTCATTTTTTTTCGGAGTGTATTGCGGTTGATTCCGAGGATTTTAGAGGCATGGACCTGGTTGCCTCCGGTTCTTTTCAAGATTTGTCCAAGGAGCGGTTTTTCAACCTTGGACATGAGCAGGTCGTAGAGTCCTTCTGGGTAAAATTTTCCCAGCTGATCCAAAAACCGTCCAATCTTCACGTCGACAAGATTTTCGAGTGAAAAGCTGTCGATCCTGTCGAGCATGCTTGGGTCAAGATCGTTGAGATGTTCTGTTTGAATTACGGCTCCGCCGGAGCGCATCGAAACAGGTTCTTGGTCGCGAAGGGGTTCCACAGTCATTCTTCTCCGTGTAGGGACTGAAGTAACTAACAGCAGCTCTTGAGTGCGTCAACGATCATAAAAGGAGTTTTACAGAAGAAAAATGTTGACTTGAAAAAAGCTGAATTACCCCTGCAGTTTTTGCCCTCTTCAGAAAATTTCTTTGACGTCTAGAATAAAAAGATAAACGCCTTGTCTTTTATCGACGGCGATCGGCCGCGGTGGTATTTCCTTGATGCAATATGCAATATGCCAATTGCGGAGGCGGGAAAAAGCATGACAAGCGCACAAAACCAGGAAGGCTTTGGGACAGAGAACGAAAAAGATTCTGCCCCAGAGGGTGCTCACGAGAGCCGTGAAAACGACCTTCAAAATGAGCTGGAAAAAAGTCGCGACGAGGCCCGGATGTTCCAAGACAAATATCTACGTCAGGCCGCCGACTTGGAAAACTATCGTCGTCGGACGGAGCGCGAGAAGTCGGAACTTTTGAAGTTTGCAGCCGAAAATCTGGTCAAGGATTTGATCCCCGTGCTCGACAGCTTCAATCAGGCAGCGGGCGCCAGTCGCGGGGTTTCCCCGGAGGGTACCCAGGACTCAACCAGTGTTGTGCAAGGCATGGAAATGGTGAGGCAGCAGTTGCTGGCAGCACTTCGAAAACACGGGTTGGAAGAGGTTCCAGCGGTTGGTTCATCGTTTGATCCCAACGTGCATCAGGCGATCCAAAGGATTGAGGATGCCGCTTGTGAGTCAGAAGCGGTGGCACAGGAGTTCGCGAAGGGTTATCTGCTTAATGGCAGGCTCGTCCGTCCTGCCATCGTCAGTGTGACAGTTCCGGGCAAGTAAAAGTTCCCATTCTTCGGGAACTCGCCGGGCGCCAGGCCGGGCGATCTTGTTGTTGTGACAGGCATTCAGCAAAGTCTTTTAGTTCAAACACAAGTTGCGGCAGAGGCAGGTTCAATTGGGGGACGCTAAGGTTCCCGGGACTGCCTCCGATACTTCACAAGAGACAGCAGAAAGAATTTTTCTGGCTTCACTTGTTTCCGAAGGAGATTCCGGATGACGGCTGTGGTTGTGACTCAGAGTCCCGAAATGAGTTTAGAGATTCCACTACTTCCTCTTAAGGATATCGTGGTTTTTCCGCATATGATTGTCCCGGTCTTCGTCAATGAAGATCTCTGCATTAGCGCCGTTGAGGCCGCGATGGTGGGCAACAAAAAGATTTTCCTTTCGGCCTTCAAGGTCGCCGGTGAAGATGGCTCTGGCCTGGATTCGTCGCTAGAACCGCCGTTTGATGTCTATGCGACCGGCACCGTCTGCTCCATCATGCGCACGCGCAAGCTTCCCGATGGCCGGATGAAGGTTCTAGTTCAAGGCCTGTATAAGGCACGGCTGGTATCCATGATTAAAAACGAAGGGCACCCTACGGTACTCACCAGGACCGTTATGGATGACAACTGCGTCAACGGAAATCCGGAAACGGAAGCGATGATCCGTGCCGTGCGCGAGAACCTCGAAAAGGTTGTCGGCCTTGGCAAGGTTCTTTCGCCTGATATTTTGATGGTTCTTGAAGATGTGAACGAGCCAGGCCGGCTTGCCGATCTTGTGGCTGCCAATTTGGGTCTGAAGGTTCACGAGTCGCAGTCCATTCTGGCCCTGGCGAACCCAATTGAGCGCCTGCGCCGCGTTTACGGTTTCCTCGCGCGGGAAATCGAAGTTTACCAGATGCAGGTCAAGATCCAGTCTCAGGCTAAAGAAGAAATCAGCCGCATGCAGCGCGAGCACTACCTGCGCGAACAGATGCGCGTGATCCGCACAGAGCTGGGCGACAATGACGGTAAGGAAGAGATAGAGGCGCTTTGGAAGCGCATGGAGGAGTTAAAGATCAGCGACGAGGCGAAGGAAGAGGCTTCCCGTCAATTACGTCGCCTGGAGCGGATGCACCAGGACACCAGCGAAGCTGCTCTGACCCGCACCCATGTGGAAACCCTGCTGACTCTGCCGTGGGGCGTAAAATCTCCTGATATCTTGGATCTGAAGAACGTCAAAAAGATTTTGGATGAAGATCACTTCGGCCTCGACCAGGTGAAGGACCGCATCCTTGAGTATCTCGCAGTCAAAAAGTTGAATCCGGAAGCCAAGAGCCCGATTATCTGTTTTGTCGGACCCCCTGGCGTCGGCAAGACCAGCCTTGGCCGTTCGATTGCACGTGCTGTTGGCCGCCAGTTCTCGCGCATCTCCTTGGGCGGCGTCCGTGATGAAGCCGACATCCGTGGTCATCGCAAGACCTACGTAGGGGCATTCCCAGGCCGCGTCATATCCAGCATGAAGGCAGCGAAGAGCATGAATCCTATCATCATGCTTGATGAGATCGACAAGCTTGGCAACGATCACCGTGGTGACCCGTCCTCGGCACTTCTGGAGGTTCTCGATCCCGAGCAGAACAAGGCATTTGTCGATCATTACCTCGGCGTGGCTTTTGACCTGTCGGATGTGATGTTCATCGCAAACGCCAATACCCTTGATACGATCCCTGCTCCTTTGCGCGATCGCCTCGAAATTATTGAAGTGTCGGGGTATTCCGAGGAAGAAAAAGTGATCATCGCCAACCAGTACTTGATTCCAAAGCAGATCAAAGAGTCTGGCCTGGGTGACGCTGGTGTTGTTTTTGGCAAGGCAGCCGTTTCGACGATCATTAATAGTTACACCCGCGAAAGCGGTTTGCGCGGACTTGAGAAGCAGATCGCTTCAATCTGCCGCAAGATTGCCCGTCAGCAGGCAGAAGCTCTTGATTCTGCAGACAGTGAAGATTCGAAAAAGACTGTTGCGGTTCGTTTGACTCCGGCTTTGGTTCAGCGTCACCTTGGTGCGGAGCGATATTCGGCTGATGCCATCCATCTCGAGTCGACCATCGGAGTCGCCATGGGACTGGCTTACACACCTTACGGTGGTGAAGTCCTGGCCATTGAGACCAACTTGATTCCGACGGGCAAGGGTCGCCTTGTCTTGACCGGACAACTCGGTGATGTGATGAAGGAGTCGGCACAGACGGCCTTCAGTTATTTACGGTCACGGGCTGCTGATTTCGGATTCGATCCAGAATTGCTTAACAAAAACGAGATCCATGTTCACGTTCCTGCCGGTGGTGTCCCAAAGGATGGGCCAAGTGCAGGAATTACGATCGCGACGTCGATCCTGTCGGCTCTCAAGAAAACAGCACCCTCGCAACACGCCGCCATGACCGGGGAAATCAGCCTTCACGGTAAGGTTCTTCCGATCGGTGGATTACGCGAGAAGATTTTGGCGGCATTGCGCGAGGGGATCTCATCGGTGCTGGTTCCCGAAAAGAATCGCAGCTCATTTGACGCCTTGCCAGTAAACGTCAAGCGTCGCATTAGAGTCCGTTTCGTGAAAGAATACACGGAAGTGTTTGAAGAGCTTTTTGGTACGGCTGGCGACCTGGGCAAGTTGGCTTTGGTATCGGATGCTGAAAAGGTCGACGAATCAGGCATAGCAAGCCAGGACCTCGCTAGCTAAAGGGGATACCATGCGCGAAAGATTTGCGGCCCTCGGCCGGATTTTTCTTCAAGGGGTGATTTGGGTCTTTGTCCTGTCGATTCGCGTTGACGGGCAGACCCTTTTCCACCGCGCCCACGAAGTTCTTGTTAATAATCAGATAGTTGCAGCGATTGAAGCCCAGGCAACCAGGGGATTCCGTGCTGCAGTCGACATGGCAACCTCCAGCGCTGGCAGCCTGCTCAAAGGTCGCGGCCAAGGCTGAGGAGCCTCGATTCCCAATTAATTTTATGCTAACCCTGTGGACTCTCACAGGAGTTTGCACGTGTCTGTATTAGATGTTCTCGTTTGGCCCTCAAAGGTACTTGAAACCAAGGCAGAGCCTGTAACCCGTTTTGATGACGGTTTGAAGGCATTCGTCGCCAACATGTTTGACACGATGCATGCATCTGGTGGCATCGGGTTGGCTGCAAATCAAGTCGGTGATTTACGCCGCGTGATCGTGATTGAAATCCCTTGGGCCGAAAGCAAGTACGCAGAGCAGGAAGAAAAGCAGGAGCCTTGGCACAACAAGCGCTGGGTTTTAATCAATCCTGAGATCACAAAAAAAACGGGTAAAATTCGTTGGCAGGAAGGATGCTTGAGCTTCCCCGAGGTTTACGACTTTGTGGATCGCGCCTCGGAAGTTTGGGTTAAGGCCTTTGACGAGCACGGCAAACCTTTTGAATTCCATGCCAATGACCTTTTCGCCGTTTGTATCCAGCATGAAATAGATCACCTTGATGGAATTGTCTTCTTTCAGCGCATGTCGCGATTGAAGGCCGACATCATCAAGAAAAAGATGCTTCGTCGCGGATTGATAAACCAATAGTCACTAAATAAGGAGGCGACTGTGACTCATACGGACGTCTTGGTGTCGCCCTCCATCCTGTCGGCTGATTTTTTACACCTCGCTGATGAGATTCGCTCTATTGAATCGGCCGGCGCAGACTGGCATCACATCGACGTGATGGACGGTCATTTCGTACCCAACCTGACTTTTGGCCTTCCAGTCATTCGTCAGATCAAATCTGTCGCAACGAAGCCATTGGATGTTCACATCATGGTCGATAATCCGGATGAAGTGGCGGCGGGTTATGTTGAGGCCGGGGCAGATTGGTTGACCTTTCATATCGAAGCGTCAAAGGATGCTGTAGCGCTGGCAAAAGCAATTCGGGCAAAGGGCGCCAAGGTTGGGATCTCCCTTCGTCCGACCACTCCAATTGAATCCTTGAAATCACTACTCCCCCATCTCGATCTGGTTCTGATCATGAGTGTAAATCCGGGTTTTGGTGGACAGTCATTTATGATGGAAGCTCCCGCCCGGATTGCTGCAATTGCAGCAATGGCCAAGGCTGCGGATATCCGGCATCAAATCAAAATCAGTGTTGATGGTGGTATCAATCCCGCAACAGCCAAACTCTCTTTGGCGCATGGCGCAGACGTTCTGGTCGCTGGAACTGCCATTTACGGGGCAAAGGATCGCCGTTTGGCCATCACTACCTTGAAGGAATCCAAATGAAGGCCTCAGCATTTAAACTCGGTACTGAAAATTTAACCGCGGCAACGCTGGTGGCCTTGGCGCGTCAAAAGAATCCCCCCCTGCACATTGAGCCAGAGGTCTGGCAACGGCTCGAGGATTTTCGCGAGGCGGTCGAGGCATTCGCCGGAGCGGAACAAAAAACCTACGGGATCAACACTGGCTTTGGATTTTTGTCGGATGTAAAAATTCCGCCAGAAAAACTCTCTCAACTGCAAGTGAATTTGATTCGATCTCACGCATGCGGGGTTGGCAGGCACTTGCAGCCCGAGGTAGTTCGCGGACTCTTGATTTTGCGGGCACATACTTTTTTGCTTGGACACAGCGGGGTTTCCCGCGAGCTCGTGTTGACGGTTCTGGCCTTTCTGGAGCATGACATTTTGCCCGTCGTCCCGGAAAAAGGCAGTGTTGGCGCATCGGGCGACCTGGCCCCCCTCGCCCATTTGGCAATGGGGCTCATGGGCGAGGGCGACGTTTATTTCAATGGCAGTTTGATGCCGGCTTCCGGGGCCTTGGAAGAGGCTCACATCAAGCCCTTCAAGCCTCGTGCGAAAGAGGGCCTTTCCTGCATCAACGGAACCCACCTGATGGCAACCTTGGGGGCGTTCGCCTGCGTTGATGCGCTCACTTTATTTCAGTCGGCTGATGTCATTGCGGCATTAAGTCTGGATGCAATTCGTGGCACCCTCCGCGCGTTTGATCCGCGTATTCACCAGGTTCGAAGGCAGCCATCGCAGGCTGTCGTGGCAGAAAATTTCAGAAAGTTGTTTGACGGCCACGATGCGATCAGAGAATCCCATGCTAATTGCGGGAAGGTCCAAGACCCCTACAGTTTCCGTTGCATTCCGCAGGTGCATGGTGCCGCCAGAGGGGCCCTGGAACATATCCGTGGGGTCATTGAGGGAGACTTGAATTCGGTCACCGACAATCCGCTGATTTTCATGGAAGATGCTGCGGCAAATGACGTGATCAGCGGTGGAAATTTTCACGGAGAGCCGCTTGCAATGGCCCTTGATTATCTGGCGATTGCTGCCGCAGAGATCGCAAATATTTCAGAACGCCGGATTGAAAAGCTGACGAATCCCACGCAAAGCGGACTTCCTCCGTTTGTCACCACGGATAGCGGCCTGAATTCTGGGTTCATGATCCCCCACGTAGTGGCTGCAGCCCTTGTCTCCGAAAACAAAATCCTGTGTCATCCGGCCTCGGTCGACAGCATCCCCACATCGGCTGACAAGGAAGACCACGTCAGCATGGGTCCAATTTCAGCCCGCAAGGCACGTGAGGTGATTGACAACGCTATGCATGTCATCGCCATCGAGGCCCTGACGGCGGCCCAGGGGATTGACCTTTTGGCCCCCTTGCAGCCATCTCCTGCGTTGCAAAGGGTCAGGGTTGAAATTCGCAAAATATCGCCTCGCGTTGAATCGGACCGTTCCATGCACCATGACATTTCAAGGGTTAAAGAGTGGCTTTCCGACGCGAAAGCTGTGCCCGCTTCGGGTATTGCGCTAAGATAACGGAATAAAGACAACGGACGGAGCACTGCGTGTTCAAATCAATTCTAACGATGATCGCGATATCGGTATTTTGCTGTGTTTCTGGTGCAGCCCTGGGCGCAGAAAAGATGGAGCGAATTGGTGGTGACTACCGCCTGCAGGGGATCTCTCGGAAATGTCAGTTCCGTCCGGATGGTTCTTGCTTTCGCGTGGTCTTTGAGGCCATCCACAAGACAGGCCGCTTCGATGAACTCGTGCTCGAAAGCAACCATGTCAATGTCAGCGTAAAAAAAGGCGATCGGGTCCGTCTTTCGGCGGAGATAGCAGTCGATCGCGGCAGAAAAGCCGAGGTTTCGCAAGTTGTCCTGTTTGACGACTCCGGAAAATCCCGTCCACCCACTTGGATGTTGTCCAGCAAACACAAGGCAGGCCCAGGGCCCGCGGCGCGTTATATTGACATGCATGTGCCTCAGACTGACTTTTTGGTCCTCTGACACAGATGCAAGAACGGACTCCAACACAAGACGACGGACCCGTTTTGCCGCCGGTGACGCAGCCGGTTGGCTTGAACTATTGGCTTGGCACCGTCTCGGGCCGGCTGATGTTGATCAACACCGTCGTGTTTCTGATCATGTGCTGGAAATCTAATTCCGTTTTTTTGCCCACGCGCGAAGTTTTGCTTGAGTTTGGCGCGAAGGACTCTGTCGGGTTGGTGCGCGGGGAAATTTGGCGTTTTTTGACCCCGGTCTTCGTGCACATCGGCGTGATCCATTTCTTTTTTAATTCCATGGGCCTGTACTACATAGGTTATCAACTGGAGCGCATTCTGGGACGGCGCTGGTTTGTTGCCGTTTATCTCGGGGCGGGGATCTTTGGAAATATTGCCAGTGCAGTTTCAAGTGTTGCAATGAGCGCCGGCGCATCGGGCGCATTATTTGGTCTTCTTGGTAGTGGCTATGTGTTGGAGAGGATTGTCGGCCAGCGCATGGAACAGGTCACAGGACGGCGCCCGAGACGCCGAATCTATGGTGGCATGGTCGTCATCAACATCATTTTTGGTTTGATGATTCCCGGTATTGATAACGCGGCCCACATGGGAGGTTTGGCGGCAGGTATGGTGCTAACCTGGTCCATGCTGCATCTGCGCCCCAACCGCTTGACCAGGCGCAACAAACCGGCCGCTTATGCTGCAGTTGCGGCTTTGGCCGCAGCTGCGGTCGCTGGCGCAGGTCTATCAACAAACGCCAGTCTATTGGTGACCCGTTTTGAAAAGTTTGCTGATTCAGCCTCTTCTGCGCCGGAAGGAATTTACTATTTGGAGCAGGCGTTGCGAATTCTCCCTGGTGATCAGCATCTGATTGCCGAGAAGATCAAATTAATTTTGATGTCTGCAGATCCTCATGACGCGATCAGTGACATCCGGCACTTGTCTGAAAATCCAGGCGGACTCGAAGAGTTGCGGCGGCTTCAGCAGGACTTTCAACGTGACGGCCTCACCCGGCAATCAAAATTTCTTGATTTTTTTCTTAGTGATGGAACCGGTCCGGAACCAATCTGAAATTGGATCCACTTCACGCAGCAATGATTGCGGTTTTTTCAGACCAAGGCAGCCGATAGAGTTCGCGAAGCTTGCCTCTCACGGCTGGTTCCCTCATTCCAAAATCCACACCGTGTGAAATTTGTGGCGCAAGTTTTTCCTGCCAGAACTGCTCGAAATAATGAGTGGCTTCCCGGTAACGAAGGCTATCTTCGAGGCTGAGTCCATCTCGAAGTTTGAACCCCAGAACTATAAAATGTCGCAACCCGCGCAGGACAACTCGTGCTCCGCATTCTCCGACAAGTTCTGGCAGTACGATCAGCTTGTCGACCTCGGCCTGCCATTCCATTTCAAGTCGGGTGGTCGCCAGATCGAACTGTGCCCGTTGGGTGAGAAGGTGAAAGTGGCTAACCTCTTCAATGATCACGAGCAGTGCCGCAATGCGACGGGACGTAAACGGGTCTAATTCCTCATAAACGACGGCTTGCTCTACGGTGGATCGGCTGAATTTCAGGCCAACATAGAGATCGTCTTCTTGCGCCACCAGCATTTCTCCGGCAGGCGCAGCTTCCGGTTCGCCCTGCTCCAGGGTAAGGAGGCAATCCGACGCACTAAGCACAATTTCGAATCCATAATATTCCGCAAGGATCCTCTCGATCCGTGCGGTGAGTTCTTTCAATTTCGTGAGGGTGGTCACGGCCACAGTCACTGGGCAATCTTGTAGGGCACTTCAACGGGGTCGATGCCCTGTTCGTTTAGAATTTTGCGCAACCGGTCCGATTGACTTCTGGTCCAGCGGTCGTAGATATTCAGAATATCTACGGCCTCTCTGCGCCTGCCCTGTTCCGAAACTTCAGCGACAACATCTACAGCCAAGACAAAATTCACGGCCAGTGCTGTCAAGGTCGCCCTGGTCGCCGACTCAGGCAAATTTGGTGTCATGTGCTGGGCAGCCTGCTCGTAACCAGTGCTGCCAAGGGCAATGTAGTAGTCAATGTCGAACGTCTTGCGGTTGAAATAATCCTGAAAAAACCCTGTGATGTAGAGGCTGGTATCGCCCAAGGCCCGGTAGAGGGCAGGCTTCTGGGGAGCCGGTGCCTCGGAGGCATCGCGCAGCATAAAGGCCAACGGTTTCTCAAAAAAAGCCGGCATCCCCGCCTGCGCGCCAGCTGTTGCTGGCGGCACTGTGATGAAAGAACAGAGCATATTGACTAAATAAAATTCAACCTCCTCAGGTAGATTTACCTTAAGGTTGTCCTTCGCCTGATGCACCCGCTCTTGAAAAAACTCTTGGGGTGTCGCAGTTAAACGGATTTCTTGAACCATCGTTGCCTCCGCTGGTTGGTGACCGGAAACTGGCCACCTGGCCAATAATCTTATCGGACTCTTTCAGATTTGCTTGAAAGTCCCCTCCTGTCGCGGGGTTGGGGCTGCTGTTTTCGCGACAATCTTTTTGGATTGTTCACGAAATTTTTCGCTTAAATCCGGCAATATTGCTATTTTGGCCTCATGATGAACGAGACCTTCAAAAAGCCCCCTGTGTCCCCCGCTCCAGTGGACACATCTGCGTCTGACCGCCTCGGCTTGGAGGAGATCGTTCATTTGGCGAACAAAGTGGGTTTGGAATATGCCTCGGCCAAAAAAGACGCCGATCGTCTGGAACTACTGAAGCCGACCATCAGGGCGCGCATCATGATCCGTCTCGATGATGGGGAAATGAATGAGACGCGCCTGCGCCGTTTGACTGAAACGGACGCCGAGTATGTTGAATTTCTGGAAAAGATGGCGGAGACACGCGGCGAGGCTGACAAGCTTCGCATACGCTATGAATCCTACAAGAATTTGTTCGAAGCCAAGAGAAGCTTACTCAGTTATCACAAGGCCGAAATGAAACTGGTGTGACCATTTTCAATTTCGCACGGTGTTAAGTTTTTTTCTTGTTTGCTCAAGTTGGCTCAACAAGTCCGGATCCGTTGCAGCCAGCTTCGAAAAAATTTCAAAATGTTTTTTGGATTGCGCAGCGTCGCTGGATTCCAAGACTTCACCCAGAAGAAAATGAGCTTCGGCCATTTCGGGACGAACCCGTATTGCTCGTTCTAAAAATCCTGCTGCCTTGTCTTTCTGTCCTTTCTGGCTGGTGATACGCCCCATTCCGTAAAGCGCGCTGGCCGTAAGGGGTGCGTCACGAAGGGCTGCACCATAGGAGTCGCTGGCCTTGGCTGTGTTGCCGGTTTCAAGCAGGATGTCGCCTTCGACACTTTTGAGAAACGGCATGGACTCCTTGTCGGCATTCTTGATGGCCGAATGGATGGTGTTGAGGGCTTCGTTAAATCGGCGGAGCTTTATCAGGATCCGTGCCGCGATCACTGATGCCTGTGTGTCGTTTGAATCAGCCGCAAGCAGCCTTTGGCTGTTGGTCAGGGCTTCCGAATAATAACGGATCTTGTAGAAACTCCAGGCCAGAGCCTTAAGCGCGCGCGGGTCGTTACCGCGTGCGCGCAGGGCTTGCTGATAGCGGTAAATCCCATCGCCATAACGCCCCTCTGCCCGACAGGCCTCACCAAGGTAAAAGTTGGTGTCAAAGTCGGCGGGGAGTTTTTCTGCTGCGGTTTCCAGAACCTTGATCGAGTTGTGATAGTCGCCAGTTTTCACCAGCATGATGCCAAGGTTGCGGCTTGCGGCGGCATTCCCCGGATCGATCGCAAGGGACTTCCGGTATTGGTCGATCGCCTCGCGCAACAGTCCCTGCTTGGCGTATTCGTTGCCCAGCGATAGTGCGGCGCCTCCCGAGGGTGTTTGGCAGGCAGTGGTCGTTGCCAGGACCACTGCCACGGCAAAAGCGCGAACACTAGTGTAAGTTTGCATGTCGAGAACCTCCATTCCAATGGAACGATTCTCTATATTGTAGCAATGACAGAGGGGAACTTACAGGTTGTCTCTGATGTAGCGTTCTTCGTAGAGGGACCAGCAACGGTCGTCTCCGGAGTAGAATGCCAAGACAACTTGATTGTATTGAGTCTCTTTGTACTTTGCGATTTTATACACATAATATCGCAGTTTGGCAGAGCCACTGCGGCCACTGACCATCCGGTCGGGCGTCGGCATGAAGTCATCAAGAAAATAACATTCGTTCGGTGTATTCTTCAGGAACGGAAGTGCCACCGGATCTTCCGGTTTTATGGCCACGCTGGTTTGACAACCAGCCACGAGTGCCAGCGAGCAAGCCAGGTAAAACAGCAGCGATGTGGTCCGTACATTTCTCATCACCCGGAGAATCGGCGTCATGATGGTAAAGGTTAATCACCTGCGGTCTGAATGGGTTGGGAGTTCATCAATTTCAAGAAGGTTCTTCAGTATTTTCTCGGTGCTCGCGGCTTTCATTTTTTTTCAAGAATCCTGCACGGCGCCCGCAAAGAACGTGAAGCACAGTTGGGTCGTACTGGATACCAGCCGTGATTTGGAGTGCTCGCCTTGGCCGGGGGTGGAGGAAATGGCCACGGTATCGGATGTCGTCTTCCATCAGTCTGCAAGCAGGGAAATACTTGCGGCAGGCACCGGACTTGATCGAAGTGGCAAGGCCGCCATGTTTGTTTCGCCGATCTTGAAAGACAGCCCAACCGAGGCGGTGATGAGCACCTACAAAGGAGCACCGCCGCGTTTGTTTCGTGGGTCGTGCCCGCTGCAGGGGCCGGCATCGGGGGCCGTTTCAAGGCTGGAATGGGGCGCGCCCGAGAATGGCAGCTGTTTTGTCCTTGGAAGTGACGCAGGTGATACGCTGGAGTGGAAGGTTTCGTGGGCGAAGGTCATTTCAACAAATGTTATTGATTCCGGGATGTTGAATGCGAAAATGACCTCCCCGATTGAAAGCGCAACGGCACTTCCATCCAAAGAAGGGGTTTTCTTGGCAGCCGTCACCGGGGACAGCCTCGTCGGTGATGCAAATATCGAAGTTTTTTTCTTTCGCTTTGGACTTTCGGACCCCGTTTGGTCGAAGGTGATGAAGTTGCCGCACACGCACCTGGGGGATCCTGTGCTTGTGCTCGATGGAGCCATTGGGCACGCCGTGCTGATGGTCCCAAAATGGGTTGACGTTGAGAGCACCATTGGGACATACAGGCTGAGCCCTGAAGGCCTTGTGCCAGCAGCGAATCAGGGGATTTTCCCCGCTGCATCTGTGGTGGTTGATGCTGCTGAAATCACAGGCGGTGCCGCGGCCATGATCCGCAGCCGGACCAAGGACAAATGGCGATACAAACTTTGCGAAATGAAATGGTAGATGTCAGCCCTCGTTGGACCCGGATCCTGGGGGCATTTTCTGCGGACATCAAACTAGCCCACTCCGTTTTTGCCATGCCTTTTGCGGTGGTCGGTCTTGTGCTTTCGGGTGCAGGTTGGCCAAGCCTTTACCAGGCATTTTTTTTGTTGGTGGCAATGGTCTCGGCACGCAGTTTTGCGATGGGAATGAACCGTTACTTGGACGCTGACATAGATTCCCTTAACGAACGCACGGTTTTACGAGCGATTCCAGCAGGTCGCATTCACCGCCACCAAAGTCTGGCGATTAGTTTAGCTGCGGCAGCGATTTTTTTAGCGGCGTCATTCGCCCTGTCGACGATGTGCGGTTTTCTGGCGATACCGCTACTGATGATTTTGGCCTTTTATTCGCAGATGAAGCGGATTGGCTGGATGACTCACTTTTACCTGGGCCTTTGCCTTGCACTTGCCCCCGTGGCTGTGTCGATTGCATTGACGGGTTCAGTTCCTCTGGCGACCTTTTTGGTGGCGGCGGCAATAACCTTCTGGACCGCAGGCTTTGACATTCTTTATTCCCTGCAAGACCGGACGTTTGATCAGGCGCATGGTTTGGCGAGTATCCCGGCTAGATTTGGTGCGCGCAATTCATTGTGGATCAGCCGCCTTTGTTTTACCGCCATGGTGATCTTACTGGTGTCTGCGGGGCAAGTTTCTGGTGCCGGCATTTTTTGGTATGCCGCATTGATCGCCGTTTCGGCCCTTCTGTTCTGGGAGCACTGGATCCTTCGGAATACGGCTGAACAGGTTGATGGTCGTTTGATCGACAAAGCTTTTTTTACGGCAAACGCCTGGATCAGTGTGGTTTTCTGTACGGGTGTTTTGGCTAATCGGCTGGCTTCGATTTGGGGGACAATTCCATGACGACACCAATGACGACAACTCCGACTCGAGAGCGTCGCGTGATGATCGCCGTTACCGGCGCCTCTGGCAGCATTTACGCAGAGAGATTGATCCAGCAATGTTTGGCGCGTTTCCCGCGAGTCTACATTGTGGCAACCGATCCGGCGCGGCAGGTGGCCGACCATGAACTTCCAGAAACTTCTTCAAATGGCGGTGTCTCGCTGCGTCAAATCTTGGCGGGGGATATTCCAGAGGCCCATCGCGAGGTGATTCGTTTGTTGAAAAACGATGATCTTTTTGCACCAGTGGCCAGTGGATCCTCTGCGCCAACGGACATGATCGTCGTCCCGTGTTCCATGGGTTCTCTCGCGCGAATTGCCCAGGGCCTGTCGACTAACCTGCTGGAGCGCGCCGCCGATGTTGTGTTGAAGCAACGCCGCCGGTTGATTATGGTTCCGCGTGAAACGCCACTCAACGCCATTCATTTGCGCAACATGCTGACACTCAGTGAAATGGGCGTGGATATTGTCCCCGCCATGCCAGCCTTTTACCAGCACCCCAAGACCATTGATGACATGGTTGATTTTGTGGTGGGCAGGATTCTAGAACTTCTCGATGTCGAACACGGCCTCTACCGGCCGTGGAATTCCAGGATGCGGTGATTTTTTATAAGACGGTTTTTGCCTTGAAACCAGCGGTGTGCAGCGCCGCGAGGATCGCCTCCTGCTGCTGACGGTCGGTTGTCTCAAGGTCCACGTCGATCCGCACTTCATCGTAATAAGACATGCCAAACATCCGGTTGTGCTCCACCTCGACCAGATTTCCACCTTGTGTGCTCAGGATGTTGAGAAACTCAACCAGCTTTCCTGGGCGGTCTTCGATCACGCACGTCAGACGCATGAAACGGCCAGACCGCAAAAGTCCTCTGGTGGTGATTCGTTGCAGCAGGTTCGTATCGATATTCCCGCCAGAAACAATGCATACCACCGAAGGCGCAGTGCCCTTGGGAAGAGCAGGCAACAGCAAATCTTCTTTTGATAACTTGATCAGGGCTGCCGCTGTGACCGCCCCGCAACCCTCAGCCAGCAAGTGATCCCGCTCCATAAGGCCCATGAGGGCATCAGCAATTTCATCTTCAGTAACGAGCACGACCTGGTCCACGTACTTTTGGATCATTGCGAATGTAAGGTCGCTTGGTTGTTTGACGGCGATGCCGTCGGCGATCGTCCGATGGTTGCTTGAAGGTACGATTTTTCCGGCAGCCAGGCTCTTCACCACGGACGGGTAGGCTTCCGTTTGGACCCCGATCACTTTGACGTTGGGAAACTTTGTCTTGTAGGCACAGGCGATCCCGCTGATCAAACCACCACCGCCTATGGGAACAATGATGGTTGTTGCATCGGGGACTTGGTCAAAGAGTTCAAGGGCCACGGTCCCTTGCCCGGCGATGATCATTGGGTCGTCAAAAGCATGGATGAAGTGGCCGCCGGTTTTTGCCTGAAATTCCCTCGCAGCGGTGAAGGCAGCATCGTAGCTTTCGCCGCTCAGGTTGATTGTGGCGCCGAGGTTTTTTGTCGACTGCGCCTTTACCATCGGTGTTCTGGCCGGCATGAAGATCGTGGCGTGAACGCCCAGGCGTTTGCAAATGTGGGCCACACCTTGGGCGTGATTTCCTGCGCTGGCGGCGATGACCCCTTTTTCGAGGCTCGCTCGGGGAGCTGACAGCAGGGCGTTGGACGCCCCTCGGATTTTAAAGGAGCCAGACAGATTTAAATTTTCCAGCTTCAAATGGACTTTAAAATTCGTCAAATCTTCCAGAAAGTAGGAACGCTTTACGGGGGTTGCGGCAACGATCTCGCGGACGCGTGCCCATGCTTGTTCAATTTGTGTGATGCCAATCATATTGCCCTGCGCCATTGCTGAAGGTGGGTATTTAAGGCTCTTCAGGATAAAATAAGTACCAAAGCTTCTCAACTTTACAGCGACTTTTCAGAGGTTCGCAATGTCTGTCGTGTGGATCGTTGAAAACCCGGCAGGTGGAACCACCCGCATCACAAACCTGTTGTGTGGTTTTATTGCCGTAAGGGCCTTTGCGACGTTGCGCTCGATGCTCAGGGTGGCGCAGTGCGAGCCTCATTCGGCCAGCATCACTCCCAGGATTATTCTGCTTGAGGAGCAGTGCATGGTCGGCTCCGGATCACCGGAGAAGGTCCTTTCCGAAATACGGGCTATGCTCACTAGAAATGGTTGGGATGATGTAGAGATCGTCCTGGTCGACGCTCGTGACGGGGCCTCTGGCACCAGTGAGTTCGGAACTTCCCGCCACGTGAAGATGGAAAATCTCGTAGAATGCGTTCGCCAGCTTACGTCAAATGCGTCGAATCGGATGTCGGTAGGAATTCGGCAGTTACATGAAGGTGACCTGAGGCTCGACCTGGACGCGGGCAAGGCGACGTGTCTTGGCTGCGGTCAAAGCGACACCCTGTCGCCAACCGAGACGCGCTTGCTGCGACTTCTTCTTGAGCATAGGGACCGCATCGTCAGCCGGTCAGAGGTTATTGCTAAGGTCTGGAACGGGACCAAAATCGCGTCGCGCAGTTTGGATGCGCATATTTCCCGCCTGCGCAAACGGATTGGTTTCACTGGTGTGGTGCTGGAATCAGCCTACGGCGATGGCTACCGTCTCTCGACAGGAAATGGTTGCGAGGCAGTCAGTGGCCGCATAACTGCCTCGCGTGGCGATTCGACCGGTATTAGTCGCACGGCAGTGAAGGCTTAAGCAAACCCGTGTCCAGACGGAACTCACGGTAATTACTAATTTTAAATTTTTACAGGTCGAATCCGGCGCTAACTTTAGCCACGCATGGCTGCCTTTGGAGTCCACACAGAATGTTTAAAACTCGCGAAGAATTGGTCCTATTGTTTGTCGATGACAATCCTTTTTTGCGCGACAAAGTCAAAGCAGAGCTTCATGGAGCGCAGGCTTTTGATGGGCGCAATTTCGCGGTTCAACTTTGTGCAAACTCGGCGGAGGCCGTGACCCATTCCGATTTAATAGGAAAGGACCGGCGGGGGGACTTCATCGCTCTGATCGACTTGTCACTAAATGATGTTGATGAAGGCGCTCATGGTAAAAAAGCATCAGGCATCCAACTCATCCGGACCATCCGTGATCGTCATCCTTTGGCATGTATCATTGCGTTCTCTGATTTTGACGATCCGCGAACGGTACGCGATTGTCTTCAAGCTGGTGCCGACGATTTTGTTTCAAAAAGGTCGGAAGGCAGCGAGTTGATCCATAGGATCAACATGGCCGGCAATGTTTTGCGCCAGCACTTCGCGACATCAAATCAGGTACCTGCCGGTGGACCTTCAGCGATCCATCGCGGTCCTACGATGGACGCGTTGGCCCGTCGTGGTGCGAGGATCGTTCCTTCGGCTGTATCCTCTATCTTGATTTACGGCGAGTCTGGAACCGGCAAAGAAGTCGTCGCCGATGTGTTCGCCGACATCGTTGGCAAGGCGGTGCCTTTTCTGAGGGTTAACTGCGGCGCCATTTCCCCGACCCTGCTGGAAAGTGAATTGTTTGGACACATGAGGGGCGCTTTTACGGGTGCTATTTCGGATCGTCGGGGTTTTTTTGAAGCAGCGTCCGGAGGCTGGGTTTTTCTCGATGAGGTGGCCACCTTGACCGCCTCAGCCCAAGTCGCCCTGCTGCGGGTTCTTGAAAACCATGAAGTGGTGCGGCTGGGTTCCTCGAAGCCTGTCCGGGTTGACGTCCGAATCATTGCCGCGACCAATGAAAAACTAGATCAATTGGTCGGGGCCGGCCGTTTCAGAAAGGATTTATGGCAAAGATTACGCGAGGTGGAAATCGAACTTCCGGCACTGAGGGAGCGCCGTGGGGAGATCCCGGGGTTGGTTCACCACTTTTGCAAAGTGATGCCGGGTGGGCCTTACGAAGTGACCGAGACCGTGATGGATATTCTGGCCGCGGCGCCTTGGTCAGATGGAAATGTCCGGGAGCTGCGCAATTGCTTGCGTGCGATGACAGAGTTTGCAACGCCAGATCGCCGTTTGACACCACTGTCGTTGCCAAAGTGGATGTGGTCCGACGATGGAAAAGATGACCAGGAGGTCGATCCCAAGGCGATGGATTTGATCGAAGGAGGCGCTTCTTTGGTGGAAGGGGGCAGGTCCATGCAGATCGACATACCGGCGGCAGTGGCAAATCCTTATCAGTACGACGACATTTGTGACTTGGCGCTGATCGCACTCGTGCGGAGAATTTTTCGAGACCGGGGTAAGGTTTCCCTTCGCTCCCTATCGCGCCTCATAGGTTTATCGCGGGGGACAATCACTTTGAAATTACGCGCTGCTGTGGACAAAAACCTGGTCGGCATTGACGAGATTCAGAGTTTGTTTGCCATGCAGGCGAAAGACGAATGACCCTTCCGGTCATTTTTAGGAAAGTCGTTCTTCCCAATCCTTGCGCTTAAAAAACTTTCCGCGGAATTTCTTGTGGTTGGGATTTTCAACAACGAATCCACGCCCCCGTTCATCATCAATCCAGTCAATGGTGGATCCGCGGACATACTTGGCCGTGTCTTGGTCAATGATGGTGATGACATCGTCAAACGCCGCGACGAGGTCCAAATCCTGGCGGGAGTCAAAGCTGACTCCGTATTCAAAGCCGTCACATCCTTTTGCGGAAAGATAAACGCGCAGGTCAAAGCCCGCCCATTCTGGATTTCCGGCTCTCAGGGTTCGGGCGGCTTCGATTGCCCCCGGGGTCAAGGTGACCAGCAGCTCCTGGCTCATTTTCATACCTTCAACGAGAACGGTGTGAAGTTGGTGTCATAGTCGTAATAGTCTTCGTTCTCTGCTCGTTTAATGGCAGCTACAATGCGGTAGGTCAAGGGCGTCGCAAGGACTTCCCACAGGACCTTCAGTGTATAATTGGTCAAAGCGACCGTGATCAGGGTTTCGGGACTCCAGATTCCGATAAATGCAAGGGGATAAAAGATAGCTGAATCAACGGCTTCCCCGAAAACCGTGGAACTAATGGTTCGAATCCAAAGAAACTTTCCCTTGGTCCAGATTTTTAGCTTTGCCAGAACAAATGAATTTGTGAATTCGCCGGCGAAATAGGCAATCATCGAGGCTGCGACGATCCGCGGGGTTGAGCCGAAGACCTGCTCGATGGCGGACTGGCCTGTATAATCAGCTGCGGGCGGCAGGTGAATGACAACCCACGTCATGAGGGCCGAAAAAATCAGGGCACCAAATCCGGTCCAAACCACCCGCCGGGAGCGCGCATAGCCGTAAACTTCTGTCAGTATGTCGCCAAAAAGGTAGCTGATCGGAAAAAATAAATTGCCCCCTCCAAAGGTCAGACCGCCAACCGTGACCACCTTGCTCACGCCAATCAGGTTTGAGCAAAGAAGGACCGTGACAAAAATGGCCATGATCAGGTCATAATATTTGTAGACGCGGCGATGTTCAGACATTGCTTTGGTCCTCAGTCTTTCCGGGGTAAAATCTGCGGGTCCGTGGAAACCCTATAGTACGTGGGAATGAATTTACCTTGCTACGCCAATCACGACAATGGAATCGGTGGTTTTTGCTGGCGTCTTTGCTCGCCCTAACCTCCCCGATCATCTCCCCGATCACCTCTCCGACCATCGCCGCTGCCCAGTCATATAGCTGGTTGGCCTACGGCGATTTTCGTGGCCAGTTTGAGCCTTGTGGTTGTGATCCTAAAACCGATCTTGGCGGAGTGCAGCGTCTTGCGGGTTTCGCCCAACGGGAGAGGGCCTTGAATCCAGAGGTTTCGTTTTTTGACCTGGGCAACAACATTGCGCCGCCCGGCGCAGAGGGCGATCGGGCCACACAGGAAATCAAAGACCAATATATTTTAGAGGCACTTTTACGAATCAATCCTGCCGCCATGCTGCCCGGGCGCTTTGAATTGCTGCGCGCAAAATGGTTTGGCGAGGCTTGGGGCCGTTTAAAGTCGCAATCAAAAGCGGGCGGTCCCCTGCCCTATGTCCTCTCAAACATAAAGGATGCGTCTGCACCCAAGTGGTTGAAAGAGACTGCAAGGTCGTACATCAAGACCAACGGCATGGCCGTGTTTGGTTTCACCTGGGACAAGTCGCTTTCCCCATTCTTGTTGCCGGCGAATTCATCTGCTGGAATCAAACGGTTCAAGATTCTTGTTGGCAACGAAGAACTCAAAGGCCTGCACAGGATTCTTCTCTTCAGCGGTCCTGACGATCAATTGAAAGCCCTGCTCAAGATGAACCTTTTTGATGAGGTGATATCGAGCAACCGTGCATCTGATGCGGCCAAGCCGGATCAACCGGACCGAGTCAACGAGGCCCGCGCCATTGTCCGCACAACTTCCGCGCGGGGCGAAAGGATTTTGCAAACCCAGCTTGGCGGTCAAGGTGTCTTGCGGGGCGGCGCAGCCAGACGCGCAGACGCAAAACCACTGGACGCTATATTTTCAAGTGGCACCAGCAGCCCTGGCGTTCCGGCTTTGCTCTCGTCAAAAACAGTCAGCTGGCTTGAACGGGATTCCTTGAATCCAGATGTTTGGAGGGGTTTTTTTGCTGCTTATGAAGGCGCCCTGAAAGACAGCTTTGGAGAACGGGCCAAGGTCCGTTTGGCAGACTTGGCGAATACGCCCTATGCGGGATCGCAGGCCTGTAAGGGGTGCCATGACCAGGCCTACGATGTCTGGCTGAAGTCAAAGCATTCAAATGCCTTTCAGGATCTGATTGCGAAAGGCAAAAACCATGATGCCGAATGCGTCGGGTGTCACGTTCTTGGTGCGTCAGAAAAAGGTGGATTTGTTTCGCAAGAGGCATCTCCCCAGTTCATGAACGTGCAGTGCGAGAATTGCCATGGACCCCGAAAGGAACACGCAACCAACCCGGCCGTCAAACCAACTTGGAGGCCAGCAGGGAATGATTTTTCAAAAATCTGCGTGGGCTGCCATCATCCACCACACAGCCCTGAGTTCAACTACAAGGCCTACTGGGGAAAAATAATCCACGGTCCCATGAAAGATTAATTTTCAGGGGGGCTGCAATCGACGAGGAGTGGCGAACAGTAGTAACTCGTCGTCAGGACTCCAGTGACAACCTCTCCCGGATAGCACGTGATGTTGTTGGTCAAACGCCTCGTCCCCATTCGCACCGTGCAGTTTCCCCGCTTGATGGGGTCCGTATTTTCTGCGGAGTTATCGCTGTTTTGAGCCCGGCTGGCGACGCTGGTGAGCGCAAATGCGAGGGCAGCGCCAAAACCAAGGCCTGCTAGAAATATCCCAAATTTTTTAGTCTTTAAAATTTTCATCGTGTCTCCATTTCTTGAGGTCCATAAATCCAAAACGACTCATCTAAAATGCGCCATGCAGATTTCTTGGCCGGAGATAGAAGTTTTAATCCGAACTTTTCAGGATCTATGATGGGCCAGGTCGACACAAATAATGGTCCATCAGATTTCCCCCAATTTTTGAAATGAGAAGGTAACAGCCGAAGCACTTCATCAATGCCAATTGAATGATTAATTGCCATTTCAGTTACCGCATTTGATTTCTTATCCCAAAAATCAAAAGTCCCCTCGCGGTTGATCAGCGGATACCAGAATTTTTGGTCGGAGGATAAGTACGGCAAAATTGCCATGCAATTGCGCCGAATCCAACATACGACCTGACGGCCGCTGGCTGGGGCGGAGTTAAGAACCTTTGCCGCCTCATGGGCGTCGGAAAAATTTCTGGTGGCCTCGAGCTCCCACACACTGGCGACAACAGGTAAATTCCAGGCGCAGGCCATCCACATGGCAATGGGCGCGAGGCGGCGACGGTGAAACAGCGGTAGCCCAGCACTAGCGGGTGTTGGAGCTGTCATCCACATGCACGCGCAGAGCCAGACGAAAAAAAGTCCAGAATGGCGAGGTGTGCCGCTGTAATATTTAAAGATAAATATGGCGGAGATGATGCCCACTCCAGCAAAGAACAGGCCTGCAGTGCGAACAAATTCGCGGTTTGATGCCAGGACCAAGGCATAAACAGAGACGGCGAGGACAAAAGTAAGGGAGGTCGCTGGTTCGAAGGGAAGGATGCTCTGAGCGACCGAATCACGAAAGTTCATGGGTATGAAATGCTCAAAGAAGTCTGCCGAGAACTGGCCCTTACCGGAAGGCCATAGGATTGCCACTGACAGGACGAAAAGAGGCAGAAAAATTCGTTCTGATTTCAGCGATTCCCTCAAAAAATTCATCCAGATTTTGTTTTTTTTGAAAGCCGTGACGCCGCGGTCTAAGAAAAGCACGGCGGCAAGCCCAAGAAAATGCACCGTGCTGAAACACATCAGAATATGCGACAGAATGAGTCGGACAGAGTTGTTCCGGTGCCTGGAACGGTAAATGGCTGAATAGAGAAATAATCCCAGGATTCCCAAACTGTAATTTCGTGCGACCACCGGAAATTCGTATGAGAAAACGAAAGACAACACGACCGGGGCGACGAAAATCAAATCGAATCCAGATTTAAAAATCAACAGTCCCGTCGCAAGGCACATCGCAAGCAGATTGATTGCCTGCATCCATCTCCAACTTAGTCCTGCGGAAGCAAATGGTTTTAGCAGCAGGTACCAAAGCGGCGGGTGACCAGCATCTGGCATGATCTTGAAAATATCGAGCAACGACCCGTCCCGCGCCAACAACCAGGAGTCTGCCTCATCCCGCCAAAGTTCGTGATTAGCGGTGAGCCATACCGTCAAGACGACGTAGGCCCCAAAGAGAAGCCAGCGCAGGGTCATGTCACGAGATGAATTTTTCAACGATGAGCCCTGCAGCCGTTGATGGTGCGATAGTCCCGTGTGTCACGGCAGCTTCCGATTCCGAGATTAATTTAGCTAAAGTGGGATTACGTTTGACCGCATCCAGCAACTGATCTTGCACTTCCTGGTGGAACCAGTGAAGCATCTGTTCTTTTCGACGCGCTTCAAACCTTCCGCTTTCCTTGCTTGTAGCGTGAGCTTTTAAAAGAACATCAAGCATACTTTCGATTCCATCTCCCGTGACACTGGAACAAGCAATGACCTCTGGTGCGGGTTGTCCGGAGGTCGCAAAATAAGACAGGGCATTCATGAGTTCTGATTGAGCCTTGCGGGCTGAGGGCAACAGGTCCCCGTCGGCTTTAGTGACAATGACAAAATCAGCCAGTTCGAGATTTCCCCGTTTGATGCCCTGCAGGTCATCCCCGCTGTTTGGTTGATGCAACAAAAGAAAGAAGTCGACCATGGAGGCAACGGCACTTTCGGATTGGCCGACGCCAATGGTTTCCACGATAACGACATCATATCCGGCGGCTTCGGCAAGAAAAATACTTTCACGCGTTTGCCGGGCAACACCGCCCGCGGCGTCGCCCCCCGGAGAAGGCCGGATGAAGGCCATCTCGTGACGCGATAGTTCTTCCATCCTTGTTTTGTCGCCAAGGATACTTCCCCTGCTGATGCGAGAGGTCGGGTCCACGGCCAATACGGCAAGCTTGTGCTTTCCCTGCTGCAGGAATTTTTGACCGATAGCCTCGATGAACGTGCTTTTTCCAACTCCAGGTGGACCACTGATTCCAATGCGCAGGGATTTTCCGGCGTGAGGCATGATGGCTGTCAGAAGAGCACTTGCAGCTTTGTGATCGCGCTCGGCGTGGCTTTCGATCAAGGTTATGCCGCGCGCAAGGGCACGGCGGTCACCGGCTAGGAGGGGCGTCAATAATTCGGGTTCATTTTTTTTCGAGGGCACGGATGATCTCCGTTGCGGCCGCAGAGATTTGAGTCCCTGGGCCAAAGATTGCAGAGACGCCTGACTTTTTCAAAAAAGCGTGGTCGGCTTCGGGAATGATTCCCCCGATGATAACCCGGATGTCATCCGCCTTTAGTTTTTTCAACTCGGCGATCAACTGCGGTATCAGGGTTTTGTGTCCTGCCGCCTGGGACGAGATGCCAACCACGTGAACGTCGTTCTCGACAGCCTGCCGGGCGACTTCTTCTGGAGTTTGGAAGAGGGGGCCTATATCGACATCGAAACCAAGATCGGCGAGTCCCGTGGCGATGACCTTTGCTCCGCGGTCGTGGCCATCCTGCCCCATTTTGGCGACAAGGATTCGTGGTTGGCGCCCCTCCGCTTTGGCGAAGGCGGCAACCAGATCACGCGCAGCATCGAATTGAGCGTTATTTTCCATGCCTCTAGAATACACGCTGCGTACCAATTGTGTACCTGGCTTGTGGCGTCCAAAGACGCTGGCGAGTGTTTCTGAAATTTCGCCGACCGTAGCACGCACGCGCGTCGCCTTGACGCTTAGCTCGAGGAGGTTTCCGTTTCCTTCGGCTCCCTTTTTCAGTTCAGCCAGGGCCGCAGCAACCTCGTTGGAATCGCGGCGCGCACGCACTTCTGCCAAACGTTTCTGCTGTGATTTAAGGACGGCATCATTATCGATGTTCAACACTTCGACCTTGTGGTCATCCGTACTGTCACTGAAGTATTTATTGACGCCAACAATGACATCCCGTCCGCTATCGATCCTGGCCTGTTTGCGGGCTGCCGATTCCTCAATCCTCAATTTTGGGATTCCTGCCTTGATGGCTGCAACCATGCCACCCGCATCCTCGATCTCTTTGATCAACTCCCTTGCCCGCTGCACAAGATCTGCCGTAATGCGTTCGATAAACCAACTGCCACCCAAAGGATCTACAACATGGGAGATGTCGGTTTCCTCTTGCAGGATAAGTTGGGTGTTGCGGGCAATGCGCGCGGAAAAATCGGTTGGCAGTCCAATGGCCTCATCGAGGGCATTGGTATGCAAAGACTGCGTTCCGCCAAGGACTCCGGCCATGGCCTCGATCGTGGTGCGGATGACATTGTTGTAGGGGTCTTGCTCGGTCAGCGAGTATCCAGAGGTTTGGCAGTGGGTGCGCAGCATTGCCGATTGGGGATTTTGTGGATTGAAGGGTGCGATCAATTCGTGCCACAGGGTTCTTGCAGCGCGTAATTTTCCGACTTCCATGAAGAAGTTCATTCCAATGGCAAAAAAGAATGACAAACGGGGCGCAAACTCGTCGATCGCCAGGCCGCGCGCCATGGCAAGGCGCACATACTCCAGTCCATCTGCAAGGGTGTAGGCAAGTTCCAGTGCCGAGTCAGCCCCGGCCTCTTGCATGTGGTATCCACTGATGCTGATGGAATTGAATCGTGGCATGTGCCTGGTCGCGTATTCGATCACATCAGCGACAATACGCATGGATGGTTCTGGCGGATAAATGAATGTGTTGCGCACCATGTATTCTTTCAGGATGTCATTTTGAATCGTTCCCGAAAGTTTTTCTGGCGGTACGCCCTGCTCTTCTCCGGCGACAATGTATCCGGCCATGATGGGCAGAACCGCGCCATTCATCGTCATCGATACACTCATCTCGTCCAAGGGGATTCCGTCGAAGAGTATTTTCATATCTTCAACCGAATCGATCGCCACACCAGCTTTGCCCACATCACCAACCACGCGGGGATGGTCAGAGTCGTAGCCCCGGTGGGTCGCCAGATCAAAGGCAACGCTGAGGCCTTTTTGGCCCGCAGCCAGATTTCGCCGGTAAAAGGCGTTGGATTTTTCGGCGGTCGAAAAGCCTGCATATTGCCGGATCGTCCATGGCCGGTGGGTATACATCGTGGCGCGCGGGCCACGGGTGTAGGGAGGAAAACCCGGTAATCCAGGACCAGCCTTGCCAACCAGATCGCTCACGTCAACGGGCGTATACAGGGGCTTTGTGGTGAGGCCTTCCGGGGTCAGCCGGTCCAGGGATTTTGCCGGCTTCCCGGACAGTTCCTTGGTGGCCAGCTTTTCCCATTTTTGCTTGTCTTGATCTGTCATGGTTTCATTTTTCCAGTTTATTTACGCCGGTGCGGGGAACTTTGTTCCTTCGTTTCGCGCCTCAATTAACGTAGCATGGGAGACGGTTTGAGGGCGAAGGGAACCATCGTGTCACTATCTATGTTATCTGTTCTGCGATCATTTTTTACTGAATCAACCTGGCATGGATTTTCCTTTGCTGAAGGCTTGCGCATCGTCGAATGGACGATCACGATATTTGCAGCCCTGAGCATCCTCAGCCGCAAGCGTGATCCTGTGGCCTGCCTTGGCTGGCTTTTGGCAGTTGTGGCGTTCCCTTTTGTTGGATCAGCACTTTATATCCTTGGTGGAGTTAGCCCCTACGAGGCTCTGGCCCGTCGCCGCCGGGTATCTTCACGCCTGGTACGTTCAGAGGAACCCCCTGAGGTTCGTGCCTTTGCCCGCGCTGCCGCACTAGAAGAGCTTGAATCAAGCGACTGCCAAGGGTTTGAAAACACCACGGCATGGTCGGGTTGGGCCGCCGGCCACGGATTTTTTTCCAAGACAGGCGTCGATTTTTTAGAAAATTCCACTTCCGTTTATGCGGCGTTCGAGTCCGCCATCGTCAATGCCGAGCGCTACATCCTCGTTCAATTTTACCAAATTGTGCCCGATGCGGTTGGCCGTCATTTCTACAGCCTCTTGGCAGAAAAGGCCCGTCAGGGTGTCGCTGTCCACGTGCTGTTTGACGCGATGGGCTCTTACCGGATCAGTTCCAAGCATTTGAAAATGGCGCGGGCCGCCGGGGTTCACATCCATAGTTTTATGGGGTTTCACCCGCTCAAGCGCCGCCTGCAAATCAACTGGCGAAACCACCGCAAGCTCCTCATCGCCGATGGCAAGGTGGCTTTCGTAGGCGGTCTGAATTTGGGTGAAATGTACCTTGAGGGTCAGGACTCGGACAATCCCGTGTGGCGGGACGTGCATTTTAAGCTTCAAGGGGATTTGGCGACGCATTTGGAGCGTGTTTTTCGTGAAGACTGGCACTTTGCCACGGGCGAGGCTTTGGATTTGACCAGGGCTTCCGCCACCCTCCTTCACGAGCTTGAACACGGCGGAAAAAAGTCTGCGGAAAATCCTCCCTCAGGATCCGAATTTTCGGCCCTGTGCTTGTCGGTGGCATCTGGACCAGCAGACAGTCGGGCGGCCTTTCATACGAGCCTGCTCAGTGTTTTTTACGAGGCGAAGCGGCGTATTTGGCTGTCGACCGCCTACTTTGTCCCGGACAAGACCCTTCTTCAGGCCATGCGCCAGGCGGTTGCCCGTGGCGTCGACGTGCAGCTCGTCATCCCGCGCCGATCCAATCACCCGATGACCGACTTTTGCACGACCTCTTACTACCAAGAACTTCTGGATATTGGCTTGACCATCCACCATTTCAACCCAGGGATGCTGCACGCCAAACTTCTAATTGCAGACGATGACTTGGTTCTGACGGGGTCGTCCAATCAGGACTACCGCAGTTTTTTCCTCAACTTTGAACTGGACCTGCTCATGCGTGACCGGGCTTTGATGGGCCGCATAGAGACGTACTTCAATGATTTGTTTGAAAAATCTTACGTTCTGACTCGTGAAAAAGTCGACTCGGACTACCGTTCTCTGATGCTGCTGAGGCGGATCAGCCGGCTTTGCTCGCCTTTAATGTAGGGCCAACCTTGGAGTTTACGCTTTTAGCTCGAGGAATCGTTCTTGAGGTTCATTTTGAGATCGATTATCAATATCCTGTTACTTGATCTGGATACTCGCATCGCCATTAGTTGCGTGAAAGGTCCGCCCATCATGGGTTTTAAGCCAATCAGACACCGCCTTGCCATGGCCCCGGCGATCTTCGTTGTGGTCTCTATTTTCAATCTGTTGGTTCCGATGACGCAGGAAGCCCGCGCAGAAGCCAAATCCAGCTTTGGTGCCGGTCACGATCCTGGACGCAACGGTCAAAAACCCCAGACCATCGCCGCCGCCAGCATGCGGCAACTCATGAGCCTTGTGGAATACATCGGTGGCGACTATGCCGGAGCCGTCTCGGGCGAAGCCGGAGCGGTTGGCAAAGTGATCCAGAAGACGGAATACGAGGAAATCACCCAGTTTAGCGAAGCCACCCTGGAAGCTTTTGCCGTTGTGGCCAAGGCCCGTCCCAAAACCCCCGGCCTTGATTCCATTGAGCAAGAGTTACGGGACCTTAAGGCAGCCATTGCGGCCAAAAGAAGTCCCGACGAGGTTCGTGCCCTCTCCCGTTCGGTACGAGAACACCTGATCGATGCCTTTCAGCTGACCTTGGCGCCAGCCCAAGTTCCACAAAAAGCTCTGGCCTCCGCTGCGTTTGAAACCAACTGTGCGGCTTGCCATGGCGCTGCAGGCCACGGCGACGGAGTTCTTTCCGCAAGGCTTGATCCGAAGCCCCGTGATTTTGCCGACAGTAAATTTGCTCAGGGTAATTCACCATTTCGTTCTTTGAACATCCTCCACACGGGTGTGGCAGGAACTCCGATGGCTTCCTTTGTCGACCGCCTTTCGGGCAACGAGATGTGGAGCCTTTCCTTCTGGGTCAGCGGCCTCGCTCACGATCAGAAGGCTGCCCTGGCGAATTTGCCCGAGGCTGTGCAGACCGAACTTAAGTCTAAAATTAGCCTGGAACTGCTTTCGCGGGCCTCCGATCAAGAGCTTTCCAATTGGGTAAAGGACAACATTCAAACCCTTTCCAAGTCCAAAACCACGCTCGCCGCTGTCGTTGCAGCCCTGCGGGTTGATGCCCCCTACGACGGTGATTTGGTTCGTAAGGTTGGTGCGGTGGCTGTGTCCGGCACCATGACACAAAATGACTCAAGTTCAGGAAACGGATCTGAAGCCTCGCGTTCGATTTTGAATGCCAAGGCCGGAGTTGCAGAGGCCGTTTCATTGGCGAACCAAGGCCAGTTTGACCATGCCAAATCAAAACTTCTCGACGCCTACCTTGTCGGGTTTGAACCCGCGGAGAAGGCCCTAAGGATGGTAGACCCCGCCACGGTTACCGCGGTGGAAAAACAGTTCGTTGCAGCACGCTCGGTCTTCAATCCAGATGCGCCTGAATCTTTGCGAAATGAGGCGGCTTCGAAATTAAACCAGGCCCTTGATAACGCCATGACTGTCGCTCATCAAACAAGCGCAGCTGCGTCTGCTAAAAGTGCAGGCACCGGCGACGGCGATCTTGTGATTAAGATATCGCAAAAATCCTTAGCCGATTTTTTTGGTTCGTTCCTGATTATCTTTCGCGAGGGCTTTGAAGCCTTTTTGATCATCGCCGCCCTTCTGGCCGCTCTCGCCAACATGGGTATGACCAGCGCCCGTAAGTGGATTCACGTTGGATGGAGCTCGGCACTGGTCCTTGGAGTGGCAACCTTTTTTGTACTCAATCGATTGGCGCACATATCGGGCATGGGTCGCGAGATGATGGAGGCCGTGGCCACTGGTCTTGCCGCCGCCGTTTTATTCTATGTTGGGTTTTGGATGCTATCCCAGGCTGAACGTTCCCATTGGGACAAATTCATCCGCGGTGGGGCTCGTGAGGCCGTGACTTCGGGGAAGGTTTGGACTTTGGCAGGATTAGCTTTCATTGCGGTCTACCGGGAAGCCGCCGAGACCGTCCTGTTTTACAACGCCCTTTCCAACAGCGCATCTTCTGGCACGGCAGTCGCTGGGGGCTTTATCACGGGCGCGGCCAGCCTTGGCGCCATTTGTTTTGGCATCCAGCGCTATGGCTTGCGTATGCCACTTCGTAAATTTTTCTTGAGCACCAGCGTTCTAATGGTGACGCTAGCCGTTATTTTGGCAGGAAAATCAGTTGCCGAGATTATCGAGGCCGGCATGTTGGAGCCCGTAAGAATCGGATTTGTCCCAACTTTGGATTTGCTTGGAATCTATCCATACCTTCAGACATTGCTCGCCCAAGGGAGCCTGCTGGGTCTCGCGGTGGCAATCTGGGCATGGAAGAGGCAGTCGGCCGCCAAAATCACTTCGTTGGCCTTGTCCACCGTTGAGCGGTCTGGTAACTAACGATTTCCCTTCATTGGGTCCCGTAGTGAAACGGATATCATACCGCCCTCCGAAGGCGTAGTTGCAGGTTCGATTCCTGCCGGGACCACCACGTGCTTCTCTTGTCATCCGTCCAGTGTTTGTGAGTTTCCCGTGCCCAGCAAGAAAAAAGAAAACCTCCCGACAAAGTTGTGTGTTGTCTGTGGGCGTCCATTTTCTTGGCGAAAGAAGTGGGAACGAAACTGGAATGAAGTGAGGTATTGCTCGGAAGCCTGCCGAAAGAATCGAAGTAAACCCCGCGAAGGCATCATCACGGACCGTTAACCAACCGCAAAGGTTGGGCAAATTTTTGCATCGTCATCCTGAGCGACGGACAGTCGTCATCCTGAGCGCCAGCGAAGGATCTCTTCATTGGGAGTTTAATTATTATGACAACGTACCTCAACCTACTAAAAACCATCGGAATAAATTTAGCGTTCGCCTACGCCTTCGCTTTCTTCGACATAGCCCAGGCCGCCGGCCCGCACTTTTCCCTACCGACTTCAGCGCCAGCACCAGCAGGCAATCCGGTGACTCCAGAGAAAATCGAACTGGGAAAAAAACTCTACTTTGATGCGCGCCTTTCGGCAGACGGAACGGTTTCTTGCAACAGCTGTCACAATGTCATGAGTGGTGGTGACGACAACCTGCCCGTCAGTGTCGGAATCCGTGGGCAAAAGGGCAGGCGTTCATCCCCAACGGTTTGGAACGCAGCTTTCATGTCCGTTCAGTTTTGGGATGGGCGTGCAGCCTCTTTGGAGGATCAGGCCAAGGGTCCGCTTACCAATCCGATTGAGATGGGAATGAAAGATCACGCGGCCGTTATGAAAGTCGTTTCCGAAATTCCGGAATATAACGACGAATTTGGAGTCGCCTTTCCCGGCGAAAAAAATCCGGTAAACATCGATAATCTGGCAAAGGCCATCGCGACTTTTGAACGGACCCTGATCACTCCAAAAAGTCGTTTTGATCAATTTCTGGATGGCAATGAAAGTGCTTTGACGGCTGTGGAAAAGCACGGATATGAAGTAGCACAGGCGGTGGGCTGCTTTAGTTGCCACTCCGGCGTAAATTTCGCTGGTCCATCCCTACCGGAAGGAACGGGATTTTTTCAGAAGTTCCCGACTTATGAAAACAACAAGTATGTGAAGCAGTACCGCCTCAAGGATGATGTCGGACGTTTTGCTGTCACGAAAAATCTGTCGGATCGTCACAGGTGGCGCGTCCCGACGTGGCGCAATATTGCTTTGACAGCCCCATACTTCCACAACGGTTCGGTGGCCTCTTTGGATGAGGCTGTGCGCGTCATGGCAAAAATGCAACTTGACCGCGATCTGGGCGAAGATGAAGTGGCTGCTATCGTTGTTTTCATGCGCAGCATGACCGGCGAATTTCCCAAGATCGAAATGCCACGTTTGCCGGCAACCCCTGGATTCTCAGTATCCGTGAAGCCGGCCCCGATCGTCTCAAAGAAGCGGCTTTGACTCCTGCTCTGAGGTGCATCGCTCAGGATTTTAACGTGATTTTCCAAAGGATCAGGCTGGTCTTTACCATGTCGAGGACCACAGGCGGTATGTTGGCGGCACTGGCCGAGGTTACCTTGATTGATTCATCAAACTGAGGAATGCGTTCGGCTTGCAGTCCCTCTGCTGTTAAAAAGTCCCGGAATTCAATTTCGTTTTCAAAAGCCTCGGATAACATGGCGCGGCCTGTCGCTTCGGCGATTGCTGAAAGGACCTTTTCTGTATCGGGGCTCATTTTTCCCCACTGTGCCATGCTGGCCCGGAAGTCAAAGTCCGGGGTTATCCAGACGCCGCCATATTTTTTCAACAGGCTCTTGATATTGTGAGTCGCTTCTATTTTTTCCTGCCGGGAAAAATATTGGAGAAGCCCCTCGTGGATGATTGCGACGGGTTTCTTAGGGTCCAAGCCCTCCGCGGCTTTATCGAGATCCAGAGGATTCAACACGTTAGCTTCAGCGAAAATCAAATTAGGCCGTACGCTATTGGCAGATTTCCCCGTAATTGTTTCCACAAGGCGTAACTTCTCCTGTGTGATTCCGGGAAGGTCTGTTTCGATGTATCGGATTGTGGGGTCTGCCGTCATCGTCAGGCCGCGCAGGGATATTCCACTGGCAAGCTCCATGACCTGCTTGATGCCTGATTTTTTTATCTCGCGAAGAAGACTTTTGTAGCGGATCTCAAGGATGGGCGCACCCCACAAGGTCTGTTCGGGGGTGATTTGAAGGGGGGCCATCATTTTATGGACGGCAGTGTATGCGTGCGAAAGCTCAGAAGATTCCTTGGCATAGGGAATGTCCGAATAGGATCTCCACCAGGCAACCAGTTTCGCTGTTGGACTGATAAGACTATGGTCGGAATGGAATTGATTCATGATGCCCTACTTTTTTAAGAGTGACACGCTGCGGGCGTGGCTTGGTGAATTGTTGGTATCGTATCCGAAGGCGCGTTCCGGCGTTGCGTGGGAACCGGCGGGAAATACAACATAGAAGAACTTCCGCCCGCCCGGCGTGGCACCAGATACAATTTCGGTGCCAATCATGCGATCTGATACGCAGGCTGTTGCAGCGCTCGCTTTGACGCCACAAATCTCCAATGAGGTCATGCTCTGAGGCGCACTGAAGACCGTGACAGTTCCGCCGTCGACCAAATCTGAAGGGCGTGCCTCTGTGGGCACCTGGTCGTAATCAAGGACAGCCATCTTTATGTCAGGATCGCGCGATGCGGCGGCGACTTTGTTTGCGTAGTCCGTTTCAGATCCAACGATGCCGGCGTGGTGTGAAAGAAATGCGAGGATCAGGCGCGATATGCGAACGGCAAGGCCCGGAGAAGTTGCATTGGCAAGGGTGTCGTTCGCGGTGTGCATGTTCATGTTGTAGGCGGCAGGGTTTTCGAAGGGGAAGACGGTCGGAAACCCAGCGCGGTACCAACTCCTGTGGTCGGATGTGCCGATGACGTGTTGTCCCAAATCAGAAAAATTTCCGCCCAGATAAGTCGTCAACAGATCCTTTGCGGAACGGCGCAGGATAGCGTTCGTATCATCGTGGAACAGGTGGATCGTTTCACTTGCGCCGTCTTTTGCGTAAGACGCCATATCAACTTGGAGCATGGCCGATACTTTTTTGCCGTCTGCGGCGTAGCTGTTTGCGATTTGTCCGCTGCCGATCAGCCCAATCTCCTCTGCGCCATAGGCATGCCACTCAACACGACGCTTGAAGCGAACGTTGTTTGCGGCGAGAACGCGCATGGTTTCGGCAAGGATGGCAACACCGGAGGCATTGTCGTCTGCTCCAGGCGCATTGCTTTGGTCTGAGTGGTTGATGCTGTCGAGGTGCGATCCAATGACAACGATTGTTGTATCGTCCGTGGCTCCTGTAAGTCCAGCGACCACAGATGGTTGATTTGCTGCGATTCCCGTGTGGCTGACCTGCGCCGTGGAAATGATGCCGGACGACCAGCTGGATCCGGCATACGCGCCGCGAAAAATAGCCTCAACCTGATTCGATGCCGCCGGTCCTGATGCCCCTGAGTAATAACGACTGGATAGACCCTGCAGGGTGGTTATTGTGGAGAGGATGTTGGCGACAGTCGCACTTGAAAAAAGGCTCTCGGCCGCCGAAAGTTTTACGGTTTCGTCGTAGACTGGTGGCGTAATGGCAGCTGAAGTGGTTTTTACGAGGTTGATCTCACAGGTGGTCAGCCCCGGTCCGCTGATGACTTCGATTCCAGCGCAGCCGCCTTGACCACCTCCGTGGGTTTTTCCCGCGAGGGCTTCAAGTTCACTGGTTGATTCAATGTGCAGAAAGGTTTCGGACGCAAGGAGCGAAGGCCCGCGAAAGGACTTCATGCGCACCAGATAAGGAACATTTTGATCCGGCGCCTTAGTACAGTGCGGCGCGGCATTTTTATTTTCCTGGATCAGTTGTGCTGAAAGGCTTTCTGCTGGATCTGAAACCTCCCAGCGCGATCCCTCCCAATCCGTCGCGCCATCCCATCCTGCAGGAATCAGTGCAGTCATGGAACTGGTGCTGTGATCTGAATTGCTTGATTTTCCACAATTGGCCGCCGCGCTCAGGCCAACGAATGTGGTGGCGAGAACCGCAATGCGCAATTTCCGTGAAAATTGATCAGCCATGATCGTCCCCGTTAAAATAATGGCGTGCTTTCGCAATCTTTTGGCGTGTTCAGTTTTAGTTGGCGCGCAAAAGTGGGGACAGCCTGCACCAGGGAGACGACCGTTTCGCGATGAATTTGTGGTTTAATTCCCGGCCCACGGAACATCAGTGCGGTCAGCATCGCTGGCGACCCGGGATTGTGCCCGTGCATCCCGGCAACTTTTGGCGGGAGGAAGGTCTTTTTTTCTAGGGAGTTGTTGTTGAACCAGATGCCCTCTTCCGAGCGGAATGCCCAGATGGCATCGCCATAGTTCCAGTCTGACGGTTTAGTGGTTGCACGCTCTGTCGCCATTTCCACCACGGGTTTGCCGTGCCAGGAGATTTTCCCCAAGGCTTCTTTCACGGATTCACCCGTTTTTTTTGCGAGGACTGGATCGATGAAGTCGTTTTTAGGATAGAGGTAGAGCATCGAATCCGATGCATAAACATCGACGTTTTCCTCGATATTCGTGGGAAGCAGCGGCGCAACGTTGAAATTCGTCGTTGTTGCAGTCATGCCGTGGTCACCCATAAGGGCAACAACATCATTTTGCCTCATGGTGGAAAGAACTTTTGCCAGATTGTCATCCACGCGTTTGAAGGCAGCGCGGTATGCCGTCGTGACAGGATCGTTTCCGCTCAGACTTCGTGGATCAGGCAACTTATTTTGGAATCCGTGTCCTATGGAGTCCAAGAGCGGCTGGTAGAATAAAACAAGATCAGGCTTGAATTCAGGAATGGTGCGGCTTGCAACGTCGGCAAGGAAGTCATCCAGAATGCCTTGAACGGCGACAGCTTCTGACGGTGCCAGTTGTGCGTCAAGACCCTTGATATTCACGTCGGGCCAAACAAGGCCCGCCTTCTCAAGGCTGGCACGGAATGATTCGGGGAAGGCTTTGTTATAAGAAGCACGGGAGATCAAATAGGTGTTCGGCTGGCCGGAAACAAGGCGGATCACGATGCGGCGAAGCCTCTCCCCATCATGGATCAACAGGTTGGCAGGCTTGTGGGCCTCGGCCGCCCCAGGCAATTTGATTTGATGCGCGGTGCCTTGAAGATCGACGTAGTTCGCCGTCGAGCCGGATCCCGATGCGTGGAAGTGAAGGCTAAATTTAATGTTTTTTTCAGGGTTAAGAACGATATCAGTGTCAACAGGTGTGACACCGCCCCGCGGCACCGTGACGACGGCTGGTTTTCCCATTCTGGACTCATCGGGATAAGTAATCCCAAAGTCGGCAGTCCGTTCTGGCGTCGTTCCATCCATGCCGACATAGGCGAACGAGGCCACCTTGCGTCCTTGGCGGCGTGCGGCTTCCCACATGGTTTCACTTTGGAACGGTTCTTTGAATCCATTTACCTTTTTGTGATTTCGCAGAAAATGGTTGCCATGAATGCCGTGTCGCGCCGGAGAAGAACAAGTTGACGTTCCAGCGTGGCTCGAGGCTGTGATGGAGATCACATGCGCTTTGGTTTGCGGATAAACGTCGCCACCACTCCAAAGCGAGTGAAACCCCATGGGATTGGCTTCGGGGCGACCGACGTAGGACTCGAGTAATTGCGGCTGCAATCCGTCGATTGAGATGAAGTACCCGCGCTGGAGCGGAGCAGCTTGAAGCGTGAAGGTTGCAGCAAGAAGATAAATTGCCGGCAAGGTGATGGTGATTGCGCGCATAGATATCCCGTCAAAGAAGGCCCTTGGGATAAAGGGCGTCAAAGTGGAAATGGATCCCGGTATTGTACCTTGAAACCTGCCGCACGCGCAGCGGAAAGGATTCGCTCAAAATCGTGGGTTATCGTTGCGCCGGCTTTTTGAGTCACTTCGTCCTCGGTTGGGAGGTCGAAGTCATTGGCCCCGAATTTCAGGCCTTCAAGCCCCTTTTCATTCTGGGTCAGGACCGAGGTTCGGATGTTCTCGAAGTTATCGAGGAAGATCCGGCAGACGGCCAACCATCTCAGGTATTCCCGCGAACTGATTTCCGTGCCGCCAAGTTCGTTGTTCCATGGTTTGTAAGTCCAGCACAGAAAGCTCGGGAGTTTCCGTGGGGCGCTGTCCTGAAAGGTACGCAAGGCTTCAAGGTGATTGAGCCGTTCATCGAGTGATTCATCGAACCCAATGACTTGAGTCGCTGTTGAGCCAAGGCCAGCCCTCAAGATGGCGTTTTGGGCCTTGAAATAGTCATCAACCTTGAACTTTCCGGGGCTATGACGCATGCGAAAGGCATCGTCCAGGATCTCGGCTCCCCCGCCGGTCACCCAGCGGGTGCCTGCGTCCCTGAGCATGGCTGCTCCCTCATCATAGGTAAGTTTGCTCAGTTTGCAGGAGAACATGAATTCAGCGACGGTCATTTCAAAGAACTCCAGATCGCCGCGGTAGCGTTCCCGAACCCGCGAAAAAAGCTCCGCATAGTCCTTCAGTTGAAGTTTTGGATGAAATCCTCCGTTGAAACTGACGAGGGTGCCGCCAAAAGCCCGCAGGGCGTCAATCCGTTCGCAAACTTGGTTGAAATTGAGCAGATAGGTCCCGGCTTGGTGAGGCAACCGGTAGAACGAGCAGTAATCGCATTTGGCGACACAGACGTTTGTATAGTTGACGATTGCCATGATCAGGTACGTGGCGACATCGTCGGCGTGAAATCGTTTTTTTGACGTGGTGGCGAGTTCTGAAAGGAGCTGGTCGGATGCTTCGGTGAACAGGAATATGGCGTCAGAACGGCTGATCCGCTCCTTGTTCCCGACCTTGCTGGCGATGCGATTAAGGTTTTTTTCCATGAGTCACCTGTCTGTTGAGGCCGAATCTAGCCATTTTCCGGGGGAAATGTCGATCCAAAGGGGCTTGCAATTTGTGTCCATTGCCAATAAAGACCCGGCGACGGAGGCACGATGGATATCTTGCAATGGTTGAAGTTGGATCACGAGGCGATGCTCCGATCGGTTGAAAAACTCGGGGATGGCAATCCCGATGACCGTGTGGTTGCGGCAAAGGGCCCGATCGGGAAGCTGGTAGCAGAGCTAGCCTTCGATCTCTTGGGGCATTTAAAGGCCGAAGAAGAATACCTTTTACCTGAACTTTCCCAGCGTTTTCCTGGCTCGGACCTGATTATGGACCTTTGCTCGGCAAATCAGAGTGTGATGCGTAAGCATGTTAAATCGCTGATAAAAGCCTCTACGGGTCAAGACCAGGAGGCGATGGAAGGTGCGGTCGCGGGACTACGCAAGGCAATCCAACAGCACCTTGAGGTTCAGGAGATGCAGCTGATGCCAAAGCTTCGCTTGCATGTCCCAACCAGTGAGCGGGAGGACCTTGGGCTCCTGATGCAGGATATGATGGAAGACCTGCGCGGCGAAGGCCTCGATATCGCGGCGGAACTGAAAAATGCCTCTGTCCGTTCGAAACCCGCGTCCGGCGGCCATGCTCGGGCTTGACGGTCTCCAGTATATTGGGTTAAGAGCGTTTGTTCGAAAGTTAAAGAAAACGTTACAGCATCCTCATATAGGTTTCTGAAGCCATGAAAAACAAACTGATTACCCAATTCGAAAAACGCGTATGGACTGGCGTCAAAAAGTTGGCCTCATTCCGCGCAGGCGATACCGTTCGCGTGCATTATAAAATCCAAGAAGGCGCGGACAAGACCAAGTTCCGGACGCAGCTTTTTGAAGGTGTTGTGATTCGGTTCCGTAACGGCACCGCCGACGGAAGCTTCACGGTTCGCAAAATCAGCGCGGGCGGTGTTGGCGTTGAGCGCGTGTTCCCTATTTATAGCCCATACGTCGACAAGGTTGATGTTTTGGCTTCAGGTATCGTTCGTCGTGCACGCCTTTATTATCTTCGTGACCTCGCTGGCAAGGCTGCTCGCATCAGGACCAAGTATGTTGCCAAGAAGCTTGACGCTGTTGTTGCTGAGACCGCCAGCGAAGATCAGTCTGCTGAGGCATAGCCTTTGATGTCGATGGTTCAGGCGTCAATCGCCGGATACCACGTGATTTTTAATGGATATTTATCAAGGCCCTCCGGAATTTTTCCGGGGGGCTTTTTTCTTTCTGAAACATCAGAATGTGGCGTGACAATAGCCAGATCAATTCTGGTTTTAGCTGCGTTGATACCCAAATGCCGGATTGCTGCATTGAGCCCTTTTTTCAAGGCATGAACTTTGAGTCTTGGTAGTAATTCGCTGACAGACGTCATGTCGTTGGTGAATCTTGTTCGGAACTTGACTTCGACGGCAACGAGTGAAGATCCCTTGGTAGCAAGGATGTCAATTTCAGTTCCAATCCAACGGTAATTGCGCGCGACGATTCGCCAGCTTTGAGAAATCAAAATATTGGCAACGTATTCTTCAGCCTGAGAGGCCAGCAATTTTTGCCGCACAGATCGATTTAACTGGCTCGAATGTCCGCCGGTGCCAATCGCTGACGCCGTGGATTTTGAGATTTTCGATGTGCTCTCTTGTGCCATAACCAACATGCTTTCCAAAACCGTATGCAGGAAGGCTATTTCCCAGCTCGTGCATGAACTTGTCGCGGACCTCTTTTGCTATAATTGAGGCTGCAGCAATCGCAAAACACCAGTGGTCGCCCTTCACCACAGTTTGTTGCGCAATTTTTCGACCGGCGAGAACAGGCTCTGGAATGGCCTGATTGCCATCCACCATCACAAGATCAAAATGAGCGTCGATGGCATTGAGCGCCCTGCGCATGGCAATGAATGTCGCGCCAAGAATTCCGTGAGTCTCGATCTCCTGAACGCTTGCACTTCCAGAGGCCCAGCCGCACGCTACGCTTTCAATGATCGGCACAACCAATCCACGCTGACGCGCACTCAGTGTTTTGGAATCACGAATAAGCTGCAAAGATTTGTCGGGAAGTGCGAACAGTTTGCCGTAGTCGAGAACAACGGCAGATGTGACCACAGGACCCGCAATGCATCCGCGACCAACCTCATCAATTCCAACAGGGAATTGTCCCCGTGCCAAAGCGGCCCGTTCGAGGTCTCCGCGTTCCATGCAAGTCCTGTAGCTTTAAAAGTGGCAGGGGATCAAAGGACTTTCTTGATCATGTCGATAAGTTTTCCCTTTGGAACTGCACCAACAACCGAGTCAACCATTTGACCATTCTTGAATAAAGCCATGAATGGAATCGAACGGACACCAAAGGTCGCAGGCACATGAGCATTTTCATCGACATTCATTTTCGCGATGGTGACCTTGCCTTTATATTCCTCGGCAATTGCATCGAGAACCGGCGCGATGGCTACGCACGGGCCACACCATGGGGCCCAGAAGTCCACAAGCACGGGTTGCGTCGACTTTATTACTGAATTTTCAAAACTGTCGTCATTGATATCGATGGTGTGCTGTCCCATGGCATGGACTCCCGAAAAAAATACGGTTTCACCAGCAACTACTGGCATGTTTCCGGATCGTGACTCGGGGGCTTTCCTTTGTCAATCAGGTTGACCAGTATCCTCTTTTTTTTGTATCTCCCTGCCCGGCGGTTCTCCGGCATCCTGAAAAGGCTGCCAATATGTTTTTTTCCCAGGGCGTTGCACCTCTTTGGCCTTCCTTGGACTCATCCGCGGTCCTTCCGGTGGAGGTAGCGACCCTTTTTGACTCCACCGATCAGCTGCTGCGAACTGTGGCGGCATCATTTTTACGGACATGCTTAGCTCCCCCGGGCCAAGGCGAAAGACTTCTGATTTATTCAGTGCCTGGTGGAGGAGCCGCGGAGGTCTCTCGATATCTGGCGACCGTTGCTTGCCGCACCCGTCGCTGCCGGCTGTTGTCCGAAAATAGTACTCAACCCCACAACATCAAAAACGCCGTTTACTATGGGCAATATGAGGGAGGGGGCTCAAATGAGCTCCCTTTGCGCGGGGGCCTGACCCTGCTCTTTTCCACAGCATTAGAAGCACCGCTCTTAGCCGCCAGGTCTGGTTTTGTAGTGTTACAAATTCCCCCGCTGGCATCTCGCCCAAAGGACGCGCTCAAGGCCGCTCTTTTTTTGACCAGATCAATGTTTCCCGCCGGCTCTTTTTTTACGGACGATGCCTGCGAATTGATTCGCGACTACTGCTGGCCGGGGGATTTGGCCCATATGCGCGTGACTTTGGGGTTAGTCGGCCAAAGGGCTTTTGTCACCAATACCGAAGCCATTGACGCCGAAACAATTCGCTTTGTGTTGAAACGCAAGGAACTCAATCTCGCAGAGCTCTGCCGCAGAGAAAAGACGGGCTGGGGAATTGCCCTTACTGGCCAAGACCTGCTTCACTTGGCCACATTTACAGGCTTTGCCAGAGTTCGCAAGGCACTTGAATTGCTGTTGATTGAAGGTGCCGTGACTTCCTTCGGAGGTAACACTGCCAATGCGGCCAAGTTTCTTGGCCTCCCCTACACGACCCTGGTCAGCCGCCAGAAAGCACTTAGGACAGAACATTGATGGCTCGTAGATCTAATTGAGTCCGATGGCCCGCTATTCGTTGATGGCTCTGGAACTTTTTACACTATCCGAAGTCGAAGCCGGTTGCTTCCGATTCTCCTTGCTCAGCTGCTCGGAAAGCTCGTTGAGGTCTTCAGCCATGTCAGTAAAGGCATCAGTGTCACGCACCGTAATTTTCTGACCATATTGTCCGTTGATCATGGCCCGGATTTGCCGCCTCATTGCCACCGTTGGGCCAACAAGCCGGTGGGTAGTCACCAGAGAAACGGCGATGGAAACGAATACTTGGCTCACAAGTAACGTCAGGGCGGAGATCCGGATCCACTCGAACATTTGATAGGCATTGGTGATGGTCTCGTCGTCGAGATGACCTATGTCAGCAAAGGCGTTGGAGATGCTACGCAGGGAATAATAGAACACCAAAGCGATTGCGAAACCGAAGATGGCAGAAGCGAAAGCCGACCATGCCGCAATCCTCAGTTGGATAACCGGCTGGAGCAGCAAATTTTTAAATCGATGCTTTTGTTTGGGGTCTTTTGAATTTGAATAGGTAGCTTTGGTCATTTTTTGCTCCTTTAAATTATGGGTCGGCAGCCCCATTAAAAGGTTAAACGAACGTGTGCAAGTAGCTGTTTTATTTAATTAAATAGTCGTGATATCGCGCGTGTTCCCAAGCGCCCTGGCTGGCGTCTAGTGGGGTCATTTTTTTTCTATGGGAATCAATTCTGTGTGGAGGCCGCGGTGAGCGACCCCAGCGGCAAGAACGGTTCCCCCCGCCCCCTCAAGGGCCTTTCGGACACGATCCAGTGATCCAGATGGAGCCAGCACGGCCAACACACCACCACCCCCGGCTCCGCATACGCGTGCTGCTTTCGCCCCTGCAGTGATTGCGGCATCAGCCTGGCGCTTGGTTTCGTCCGTGTGGATATTGGGCCAAAGTTCGCAACGCAGTTTCCATTCCCTTGCGGAGGCAGCGACCATGCCATCGTAATCGCCTTGGCGGACAGCGTCTGCGCATTGCCGTGCAACAGAACCAATCGCAGATAGCTTTTTGATAAGCTCGCGGTCGCCGTCGAAAACCCGCTTGAAGATTTCCCAATTATTGATCGCCGACTGCCTGCTTTTTCCAGAGAAACAAAGAATCAGCTCATCTTCCAGCCGTCGACTCACGGCTCCTGCAGGGGATTTATCAGCCCGGCCGTGGGTTTCGACGGTGACGCCCCCGGCCGGAAATTCGATGATGTTCAATCCTCCGCGCACCGCCCCCCAATAGTCTTGGATCCCAGTTGGGGCGTGAATCAATTTGGCTTCAATATCTGAGGCTGTCTGAACCAGTCGCTGCTCGTCGAGTTTTTCTTGGTTCTTTGTGAGGATGGCTTTGGTGTTCATCAGTGCCCCACCAAGGGTCACGGCAAGGCATGATGACCCCCCGAGCCCAGCTCCGGCCGGAGATTTGGCTTCCGTTCGGATGTGCAGGGGGGGCAGTTTTTTAGACCACCAGACCTGCAGAAACAATCCGAGTAGAGGCAGCTTTGTCGTGGCAACGCATTCCTCAAAGGTGCCTCGCATTTCGATTTTTTGATCGACACTGTGCAGGGTGAAAAGGCCGTCTGCAGAAGGCGTGATGTCCACTTGGGCTGGCAAGGTAACGGCGCAGTTGACGGTCGCCTTCTCGTCGAGAAGTTGATGGATTGGCCAAAGGTCAATCGTTCCGCCGGCAAGGTCAATGCGGGTAGGGGCTGAGGCCCGGATGTGAAACGGCTGATCGAATTGGAATATTGGCATCTGAATTTTCCACGGGGTTGTCAGGTTTATGGGATAGAATAAACCCGCATTACCCAAGAAGGAAGACCATGCGTACGAGAAGATCAAGAGCCTGCGTTCTGAATTTGGAGCCGAAGTTCGTTAACCTACCCAAACTCAAGCTTGAAATTGAGCTCAGGGCCATGGTGGACATCGAACTGGTGGAGATCAAAGGCCTTGATGACAGTGCCTTTTTGCCGTGTGACCTCTTGATCGTTGAAGCCCAGGGCGTTTCGATGGGCGACTTTCAATTGTGGATCAAGGCCTTTCAGGCGCGCCTGGTCACCCAAGCTGATATTTGGGTGCCTTCTTTGATCGTCGCCGAGTTGCCGGTTAATGAGGCGCGCTTGCTCATGGAACACGCTATCAAATCAAACTGGTATTTTGACGTGGTTCGCCCAGAACATCTGGACTCATTACCTGTTCGAGTGGCTAATTTGCTCCGTATTCACGATCACTTGCATGAACTGCGGCGTTACTCTGAAACTCTGGACCGGTTGCAGGACCGGGTCAACATGCTCGAGCATGAGGTCAATGCCTTGCGCGCCGATGGATGATCGCGGTAAATGAATGGCTTCTTCATCATTGCGCAATATTTTACAGACGTCAGGATCAGCCCATGAGTTTTATGGATCTCGGCAGCGCCAAGCCGCAAGAACTCATCAGCCAGTACCTGCTGGAGCTGAAAGGCCAGGGCACCATGCTGTGCTATTCGGACCATGAAGTTGTCGAGGCTTGGATTGCAGTAGCGCCGAGTGTAGACGATTTGTTGGTCGTCCTGTCAGAACTCGCACCGCCCTATCTCTCGAAGGATCCAAAGCCGAGGTCCCTTGGCGGACTCAAGAATCGTGTTCTGAATCGTCTGGTTCAGATGCGCTAGGACGTTCTTCCAATTCCTGCTGGGGATCAACTGGAGGGCCTGGGATCCGATAATTGTCGGTAGCCCAGCTGGCGGTGTCGAAGCAGCGGCAACGTTCGCTGCAAAATGGACGGAATGGATTTGTGTCGTCAAAAAGGCAAGGCGCTTTGCACTTGGGGCAAGACCAGATCCTAGCTTTTGTTGGGCGCTTTTCAGTCATGCCAGTTCTTTTACTCCTGATCGGGGAGTGATCGCAAGCGCTCCGGCCAAAGGCGTCGCGGCAACTCATCACAGCGACCAGTCATCAGCAGCTTGGCCAGGCAGAATCCCGAGTAAAATCCGAGAGTCAGTCCCTGTCCCATGAATCCTGTTGCGACCAGAATGCGTCCTTCTCCATACATTGGTCCAACAACCGGAAGTTCATCGCAAGGATGGCAGTCCAAGGCAGAGGCTTCCAGGATTGGCTCGCAATCCGCCCGCCAATGAGGGAAAGATTTTTTAGTTTGCTCAACAATGTACTTTGAAATTTTGGCCTCAACCTTGGACTCGGTGGCTTCAAAGCCAGCCCACTTTCTTAGAATTCGTCCGCCGCCAAGCAGTATTGTGCCGTTTGGTTGGGTGGCTCCCCATTCGTGATTGTGAAATGCAGACCAGGCAATCCCTGGGGTGTTCCAAGGACTTTGCGGATCAATTGAATCCAGCGGTCCAGATGTGCTCAGCCACTGATCTGCAGATGACACCAGGGCCGACTTGAGAGAGGGAATCAGGTCACCAATGGCAAGGTGGCAGGCAGCTATCAGGGAGGAAGTTTTTATGGTTTGAAGTTTTTTGTCCCCGGATTGGGATTCGGGTCCCCTGATCGTCACGCTCAAATCAGGGTCGGCGTAGCCTGAAATATTTTCCACCGTGCCGTCAATGAATTGGACTGCTGGATTTGTCTCAGCCGCGAGGCGCAATTTACGGTACATGGTGTGTGTATCGATCCAGCCGCCGCGTTCACCATCGTCTTGCACGGCCAGAATCCGCGGACCGAGGGCTCGTGCCCACGGGGATGCTGTAAGTTTCTTGTCGCTCAAGATTTGAGATGTGAAGCCAGCTGCATTCATCTCACGAACTGCGATGGTGGCTTCAGTCAGTTCCTCGGGTGTGGCAATCAGGCGCAGGCGCCTGCAGTTGGAGAAGGGAACTCCTTGATTTCTTGCCCAGTTTGCCGTCAGGTCAAAGGCGCGGTCGCCGAATAGCCAGATTGTTTTTGCAAAATCGGTCTGATGCGCCGCGGCGACACGAGTGAAGTTGTCTCTTTGGCCACCGCTGAGCATGCCGGGAGCCGTCATGCTGGTTGGAACTGAGGAGCCCGTAACGATCAAAATCTTCTTAACGCCGGCTTCCGCAAGGTGCAATGCTGCAGAAAGGCCAGTTACGCCCGCGCCGGCAATGACGACTGGAATTTGATTTGACATTGCCTCTCCTCGATCAATCTGAGTTAATAATGCCATCCTGTGGAGCATGCGCAAGTGGTCAGATTCTTTTCGAAAAATCCCTTCAGACTTAAGGCGGCTGCCCTTGTCATCTCGGGTTGGCCGTTTGGTTTTCCCGGTGATCCGTCAACGGGCCACGTCCCTTCGGGAGATGATGCAGCCTTTGGGCGTCTGGCTTGTCCGTCCCTGACCCGCCTTAACCTGCAGCAAAAAAAATCAGAACCGTTGCTGCTTCGCAGCGTCGAAGTGGAATCACCAAAACACTGGAAATTTACGCTTAAATCAGACTTGTTCTGGTGGAGCGGTAAACCCGTTTCTAGCGACGATCTAGCGACGTTTTTGCGCAATCAGATTTGCCCGGCGGCGGCCGGAGCGCTTGGAACGGATGCCTCCTGTCCGAAGTTTGAGGTGAAGGAAATAAATGAGGGCAAGGGTGCCGTTCAAACAGCGACCGTGGTTTGGCAATCTCAACCTGGATTCGGGCCATACGTTTTAAACGACAGAGCATTTTTTCGTCGATCCGGATCTGCTGCAATCGAGTGCGCGGGATTATACCGGTATCGCAGTACCAGTGCGGGTGAAATGGAATTTTTGCCCGCCCCAGGCTATCCGCAAAAGCGTCCAGAGCTGCAATTCAAGGCACCACGAGAAGGCAAGCAGGGTCGCAGATCGCGCCTCGAATTTACGTTTGCCTCCGGAATGCAAAAGGGTCAGACCTGTTCCAAGGAAGGCTCGTTTCCAGCCGTTGCTGGCATCCTTTGGAATGATCGGGCGGACGGCAGCCTCGCCACGTCACCACAGGCTCGAAAGGCGTTGACGCAGATCCTCCCGCGAGGCGAGCTGCTTCGGGCCGGAGCCTTGGGGCTGGGTGAGCTTGTCACCTCATTCATTCCGCGACAGCACCCGGGTTACAACCACAGCCTGCGAATCCGTCCCTACAGCGTGGACGATGCGTCGACGGCCTTGGAGAAGATCGGATGGCAGCGCGCAAGGGCCGATGCCCCGCGGATTGATCGCAAGACTGGCAATCCGGTGGCTCTTCGAATTCTGATCCTCGATCCAGACTCAGCGGGGAGTGACCTGGTGCAAAAAGTTCTTGGAGATAGCCTTGCACTGCTCGGAATTCAGACAGAATTTATCGCAGATTCCGCCAATCTGGCTCAGGCTGGCAGCGCCAAATCCTCAACGGAATCAGCCGCCTTTGATGGAGTAATGGGTGTCTTTGCGGCAGATTGGCCAGCGGTGAATTTCATCCGGTCTGGTGAGTCAAGCCAGTTGCTGGCGAAATTTATGCAATCCAATTTTTATCGCCAGTCCGACAACCTGCGTCTTGCCAGGAATTACGCCACATCATTGACAAATGCGTCACCGGACTTTATGGCACTGCAGCGGTTTCATGAAAAACTGTACGAAGCAGAGTTATTCTCTCCGGTCATCCAATTGGGTACCTGCTTGGACCGCTCGGCCTCGTCACCCGCAAAGCTTGATTTTACGGACCCGGATTGGCTCAGGCTTCTCTTACTTTAACTTCAGGTGAACCTGTGATTGTTCTCAAAAGTGACCAGGAAATTGATGCAATGAAGGCCAGCTGCCGATTGGCGGCACAGTGCCTGGTCATGATTCAACCGCATGTGAAGCCTGGGATTACGACCCTCGAGCTGAACGATCTATGCCATGAATTCATCACTAGCCACGGAGCCATTGCGGCTCCATTGAATTACAAGGGATTTCCCAAGTCAGTCTGCACTTCGGTCAATGAAGTTGTCTGCCATGGAATTCCCAATGCACGGCAGATCCTGAAGGACGGTGACATCATCAATGTCGATGTCACGACTATTTTGGGCGAATATCATGGGGATACGTCAAAAACATTTTTGGTCGGGCAAGGCCACAAACCCGTTGTTGCCAAGATCGTGAAGTGTGCGGAAGAGGCCATGTATGCCGGTATTTCAGCGGTTCGGGCCGGCGGACGAATCGGTGACATTGGTGCCGCCATCATGGAGCGTTGCGATCGGGATGGTTTCAGTGTGGTTCGAGAATTTGTTGGTCACGGCATTGGCAAAGGATTTCATGAAGATCCGCAGGTCCCTCACTACGGGCTGCGTGGCAAGGGTGCGCGTCTTGAGCCAGGGATGACCTTTACGATCGAGCCGATGGTCAACGAAGGGCATTGGAAAACCAAGGTCTTGGGAGATGGCTGGACGGCAGTGACGATTGATCGAAAGTTGTCGGCGCAATTTGAGCACACGATTGCAATCCGGAGTGATGGTAGCGTCGAAATCCTAACCGTTCCCAGGTAAGTCCGGTTACTCAGGGTTGGCGAGAAGTTCCATATAGAGTTCTAGTTCGTCGGCAAAGATCCGGTCTGGATTTTCCATTCTGGATTTCAGGTCCTCGATACGACCCTCAATATCCAGCTGCAGCGCCCGCACTTGGGTTCCCGCTGCTCCTAATGCTGCTGCAGTTTTTGTAAGATTTGCGAGCATGTGTTCCAAATTTCCGAGTCGGATTTCACGGAGCTCGTTGAGCGCGGCAATCGTATCGGGGTGGAAATTTTCCTGAAAAACCAATTCGGTGGCGTTTGTTCCGGGCATTGATGGCCCTCCTCTGCCGTTGACTTAGCAATCTGATGGCCAAGAGTCGGGCCATTCGATTTTAAAAAATAAACAATAAAAACGAGCTGTTGAGATCTAGTTTTGCTGCTTTTCTGGAGTAGACGGACGGCAAGGTTCCGCCACCTGTCAATCGGTTGGGCAGTCGACGATGAATTTACAAAAGTTGAGATCAATCTTTATGTTGGCTTAACCAGGCAAGGCTAAGCTTGCAACGAGACAAAAGCTTTGAAATAAAGCCATTCTATGGATCGGGTGTCCGGAGGTTTTTATGCTTTCACAAAGAATCATTCAGACTATGCCCGCACTTCGTCGTGCGCCATCCTTTAAAGCCGCCGAACAGGGTGGCAAACTAATTCCTCTGGTTGAGTTCTCGCGTGGCGATTTTCTAGTGAAAACCGTTCGGTCCAAGCGCGACCTGCGTCAGGTTCAAAGCCTGCGCTACGATGTGTTCCACCGTGAATACAAGCAGAAGAAATTTCCGTTTGGTTTGGATCTGGATCGATTCGACGCCTGGAGCGATCATCTCGTGATCATGGATCAGCGCACAGGATGTTTTGTCGGTACCTACCGCCTCCTGCTTGAGGGTCGCGCTCCCTATTTTTATTCTGAGACTGAGTTTGACATGAGCCCGCTCATGGCTATTTCTGGCAGAAAGCTCGAACTTTCGCGGGCCTGTATCCACAAGGACTATCGCAACGGCGTTGTGATCGGCCTTTTGTGGCGCGGATTGGTTCAGTACGTCCAGGCCAGCGGTGCTGATTACCTGTTCGGAATGAGCAGTTTCAAGTCGACGAATCCGGCAGAAATCGCCCTTCTTTATCAGCAATTGCGTGCAGAGGGATCTGTCGATGAAAGCCTGCCGTGCATGCCGGCTGGTGATTACAAGATCCCAGGTTTTCACAGTTATTTACAGAACCCGGCAAATCCAGATGTTCCAGCTCCAGACTTGGTCCCGCCATTGTTGAAGTCATACCTTCGTGCGGGAGCCAAGGTCATTGGCGAGCCGGCATTGGATGAAGACTTTAGGTGCGCTGATTTTTTGACCCTTCTTGACATGAAAAAATTGGGCAAGGCTTACGAGAGAAAGTTCAAACTTTGCTGATTGGTTACATTCGTTTCGTTACATTGTTCTTTTTCATCGGTGTTTTTGTTGCTGGTGCCATTATCCTGCGACTTCTCTTTGGTGACACCTTACGCGCCCGGCGTTTTGCGGCGCATTGGGTGCATATCAACTGCAGAATTGGCCTCAAAACTTTAGGGGTCAAGGTTGATCAAATTGATGCAACCGGCGGAATTCGCAATGGAATTCCTGCAGGGGAAGGTCATTTGATCGTGGCCAATCATTTGTCATACCTCGACATTTTGGTTGTCGCCTCGCTTCGGCCAATGCTTTTTGTGACATCGAATGAGATTCGCGATTCTGGGTTTCTCGGTTATTTGGCTAAGGCCGGCGGGTGTCACTTTGTCGAGCGCCGCAATCGCGACCAGATCCAGCGCGAAGTCGCCGAGATCGCGGGGTCTTTATCTCAAGGCTTGAGTGTCGTCGTATTCCCGGAGGCAACATCAACCAATGGTGCCCAAGTTTTGCCCTTCAAGGTTGCGCTCATGGATGCCGCAATCGTATCGGGCCGCCCCCTACTGCCACTCTGTTTGAATTACCGGGAGATTGCGGGCCAGCCCGTAGGGGTATCAAACCGCGATGAAATTTGCTGGTACGGCGATATGACCTTTCTCAATCACATCATCAATGTGGCCCGGCGCGGGGATATTGTGGTAGCGGTTACGAAGCTTCGCGAAGTTGGTATAAGACCCGAATCTGACAGGAAAAGTTTAGCGTCAGAGGCCTATGCCCAGATCGTCGGACATTACGTCCAAATCGTCTGATCCGTCGGCGTGAGTTACAGGTTTTCCCGTTTTTTCCGAAGGCCCAGGTATATCCTGAGGGTTTTCAATGGATCTCGTACACCTTTCCAGAAATGTCCCTGAACTGATCGAAATCGATCGCCTTGCGGGTGATTTGCCCCGTGGCATGCGGGTGCGTGTTTTGGATTCTGTTATCCACCACGGCGTCGAGTTGCCAATCCACTGTTTCGAGGCTGGGCCGGACGATCCAGAGACTCCGGTCTTCCTGTTGACGGGTGGGGTCCATGGACTCGAACGCATCGGGACCCATGTCGTTATTGCTTACATGAAGACCCTGTTTAGTCACATGGCATGGGATGAGGCGCAGCACGACCACTTCAAGAAGGCCAGGCTGATCATTGTGCCCCTGGTGAATCCTGCGGGAATGCTACTCCGCAGTCGTTCGAATGGTCGTGGTGTTGACCTCATGCGAAATGCCCCGGTTGAGGCGGTCCACAACAACTCCTGGGTTCCCTTTGTGGGCGGTCACCGGCTTGGACCCTTTATGGCATGGTACCGCGGTGCTGGAGCCGACGAGGGTGCCATGGAAAAAGAATCTCAGGCGCTTGAGGAACTTGTTAGGGGGAAGTTATTTCCAGCTAAAGCTGCCATCTCGTTGGATGTGCACTCAGGATTTGGCACGGTGGATCGCCTTTGGTTCCCTTATGCGAAATCCAGGGACCCTTTTCCTTCCCTGGCTGAGATTTATCGTCTGAACGCCCTGTTGGATAGTTCATATCCAAACCATATTTACAAAGTGGAACCGCAGTCGCTTAACTATACAACCCACGGGGATCTTTGGGATTATTTTTATGATCAGCATTCGGCATCCAAGTTCCGGGGGGGAACATACCTGCCCCTTGCCTTGGAATTGGGGTCGTGGCTTTGGGTTAAAAAAAACCCCCTTCAGATCTTTTCCCTCCTTGGGGCATTCAACCCGATCATCCGCCATCGCTACCAGAGGATCTTGCGTCGCCACCTTGCTTTGCTCGACTTCATGACGCGGGCAGCAGCAAGCCACGGGGTCTGGAGCAGGTTCTCTGAAACAGAGCGCAAAGAAATCAACGAGAAAGCCCATGACAGGTGGTATTCAGAATTCGATGCCGGCCTTCCTTCGTTCGCTGGAAAATAAATTCCCTCATTTTACTTGACAGGTTCAGCCATCAAAGTTTAGAACCTCGCGACTCGGGTAAGCCTGCTTAACAGCAAGCCAATGCCGTCGATCAGAGAGAACCTCTGCGAATATCGGTGATCAAACAGGTCACAAATCTCCGCAAAAGACCCCTCCGGCCGTGGCTCGACTTACCCAAGCAAGTTGTTTCAAAAATGTAAACGAACAACGAATGCAGTAGGTTGCTAGAGCATGCAAAGTCAAAAAATCAGAATCCGTTTGAGAGGTTACGACTATCGTCTGCTGGACCAAGCTGCCGCCGACATCGTCGAACGTGCCAAGCGCACCGGCGCCCGCGTAGCAGGCCCGATTCCACTTCCGACTGCGATTAACCGGTATACGGTACTTCGTAGTCCACACGTCGACAAGAAGTCTCGGGAGCAATTCGAGGTACGCACTCACAAGCGCGTTCTCGATATCCTCGAGCCCAAGCAACAAACCATCGACGCGCTCATGAAGCTCGACCTGGCATCCGGTGTGGATGTTGAGATCAAGTTGTACTGAATGAGCCTCCGTCCATAGATCAGTCACTGAGAATCCTCTAAAGACTCCAGTCACGAACTGAATAGCAGGTTGCGAGAATGAATGTGAAAGCTTTGGTAGCAAAAAAAATCGGAATGACGCGGATGATGAATCCCGAGGGCCACATGGTCGCGGTAACACTCCTCCAAATCGAAGAGCAAAAAATCACCAAGATCCTCACCGCGGATCGTGATGGTTACAGCGCTGTTCAGGTCGGATACTTCACGAAACGTGATACCCGCTTGACCAAGGCTGACCACGCCCGACTGCGCAAGGTCAACGTGGCTGAGAACTTTGCTCGTTTCAAAGAATTTCGCTCGGTTCAACCCATTGAAGGGATCGAAGCCGGGGCGAGTTTAACTGCAGCAATTCTTGAAGGCGTGAAAGCCGTTGACGTCACCGGCTTCACCAAGGGTCGTGGATTCACGGGTTCAGTAAAACGCTGGAGCGTGGCTTGCGGTCGTATGACCCACGGATCGCGCTTTCACCGTCGCCCTGGTTCCCTCGGTACGCGCACGACGCCGGGCCGGGTATTCAAGGGTAAGCCCCAGCCTGGCCAATATGGCGACGAGCAGCGCACGATTCAGAATCTTCGGCTTCTGGATGTGGACACCAAAAACAATGTGATCGCGGTCTACGGTTCCGTCCCGGGTCATCAGAACAATTATCTGTTCGTTAAGCCTTCGATCAAGGCCTAGAGGTACAGACCATGGAAATTCAAATCAAAGACATCAAGGGCAAGGCAGTAAAGTCAGTCAAGCTGCCCGAAGCTATCTACGGCGTTCCAATGAACGAGCACGTACTTCATCTTGTGGTGAAGAGCTACCAGGCGGCGCGCCGTCAAGGTACCCATTGCACCAAGACAAGAGCCTACGTTTCCGGCGGCGGCAAGAAGCCCTTCAAGCAAAAAGGTACGGGTGGAGCCCGTCAGGGTACCAACCGTTCACCTCTTATGCCGGGTGGAGCTGTGGTCTTCGGTCCTCGTCCACGGGATTACCGTGAAAAGACCAACCAAAAGCTTCGCCAATTGGCACTTCGGGTGGCTTTGTCGGACAAGGTTCGTCACGGCAAACTTGTTGTAGTTAATGATTTTGCCCTCAGTAAATACAGCACCAAGCATCTCCTTGGCGCGCTGAGTGCTCTGGGTGTTGGTAAGGCCCTGTTTTCGGATGAGCGCAAGGACGACCTCCTTTACAAGTCAGCGCGTAATATCCACGGGGCAACGTCAGTTGCACCTGCGGAACTGAATGCAGAGCATGTGCTTCGTTACGAGTCGCTTGTGATCAGTGAAACCGCTCTCAACTCGCTTCACCAGCGTTTCGAGGAGAACCACAGTGAATCTGTATAACGTTTTGGTCAGACCCGTGCTCTCTGAAAAGAGCAATGAGGCACGCGAGCATGGTGGAAAATACACCTTCGAAGTGGCTATGAAGTCGACGAAGGATGATGTTCAGCGCGCCATCGAAAAGATATACAACGTTAAGGTTGCTGGCGTTCAGACCATGGTAACGCGTGGCAAGATTCGTCGTCGTGGCTTGCATCTCTCTCTCGAGAGCAAATGCAAAAAAGCCATTGTGACGCTGGCGGCAGGGGCCAAGCTCCCACTGTTTGAAGAGCAGTAATCGTTGAAACGATGTTCCGCGCAGGCGGAATGAAGAGGGAAGAATAGTTATGGCAGTCAAAATCCTCAAGCCAACGACCCCAGGCCGCCGCGGCGCCTCAGTTGTTGACTACAGCTCAATCGACAAGGTTGAGCCGTGCGCGTCCCTTCTGGTCGCATTGAAGAAGCACTCTGGCCGCAACAACACGGGTCGGATCATGGTTCGTCACCAGGGTGGCGGCGTTCGTCGGCACTACCGCATCATCGACTGGCGTCGTGACAAACGCGGAATCCCGGGTAAAGTCGAGTACATTGAATACGATCCGAACCGTACGGCATTCATTGCCCGCGTAGTTTATTCGGACGGCGAGCGTCGCTATATTCTTGCGCCCGAGGGCTTGAAAAAAGGCGCAAGTGTTGTTGCTGATGAGACGGCCGACGTGAAGGTTGGCAATGCGATGCCATTGCGTTCCATTCCACTCGGTACGTTTGTCCACAACATTGAGATGCGTCCGGGCAAGGGCGGCCAAATGGCACGCAGTGCCGGTACGTACGCCCAGTTGATCGGTCGCCTTGACGGTTATGCTCAGCTCCGTATGCCGAGTGGTGAAATGCGCCGGATCAACGATAGCTGTTTTGCCGTAATCGGCCAGGTCAGCAATCCAGACAACTTCAACGTTACGATCGGTAAAGCCGGTCGGAGTCGTTGGATGGGTATTCGTCCAACCGTTCGCGGTATGACGATGAACCCTTGCGATCACCCTCACGGTGGTGGTGAAGGTCGTGCGAAAGGTGGCCGTCACCCGGTAAGCCCGGGGGCTCAGCCGGCTAAGGGTTACAAGACACGTAAGAACAAGCGGACCGCAAAAGATATTATTCGGGACCGTCGTCAAAAATAGTTGAACGAATAGGAGAATGCCCCAGATGGCGCGTTCAATTAAAAAAGGCCCTTTTGTAGACGGATACCTCTTCGGCAAAGCCGAGAAGGCCCGTCAAGATCGCAAACCAATAAAGACTTGGAGCCGTCGCTCCACGATCTTGCCTGACTTTGTTGGGCTGACGTTTGCGGTGCACAATGGCAACAAGTTTATTCCGGTTTTCGTCACCGAGAACATGGTTGGTCACAAGCTGGGTGAATTTTCCCAGACTCGGACCTTCCACGGTCACGGCAGTGAGAAAAAAGGCGCCAAGCCCGGCGCAGGCGCATGAGGTTGACAGGACATGTCTGAACAATACAAAGCAGTTCTGAGAAACGTTCGCATTGCCCCCCGAAAGGTTCGCCTGGTGGCGGATCTGGTTCGCGGCAAGCAGGTTCAAGATGCCTTGGATCTTCTGAAGGTGACGACCAAGCGGTCGGCTCCGGTGGTGTCAGGTCTTCTGACATCAGCGATTGCCAACGCTACGTCGAAAGCAACAGTGGATGTCGATCGGTTAGTTATTAGTGAGCTGATGGTGGACGGTGGATCTGTGTTGAAGCGCTTCATGCCTCGCGCTCAGGGTCGTGCTACCCAGATTCGCAAACGCACGTCGCACATCACGATGAAGCTCAAAGAAATCTAAAGGAAGGATACTTCGTGGGACAGAAAGTACACCCAATCGGTTTCCGTCTCGGTGTGATCAAGGGTTGGAGCTCGCGCTGGTACTCGAAAAATGAGTACGCCAAGTTCCTCCAGGAAGACATCCGGATCCGTGCATACATCGAGAAGAAATTCAAGGCAGCTGGCGTTGCAACGGTTGAAATCGAGCGCGCCGCTAAAAACTTGAAGATCAACATTCACAGTAGCCGGCCCGGCATCATCATCGGGAAAAAAGGCGCTGGAGCAGAAACGCTAAAGGACGAGCTTGTCCGCCACTGCAAAATCACCTCTGGCGAGCCAACGCTGAATGTCTTTGAAGTTAAAAAGCCAGACATGGATGCCAAGCTTGTGGCTGAAAGTATCCGTGAGCAGCTGGAGCGCCGGGTTTCGTTTCGCCGCGCCATGAAGAAGTCCATTGGACAGACCATGAAGGCCGGAGCGAAAGGTATCAAGGTTCAGTTGTGTGGCCGCTTGGGCGGCGCCGACATGTCCCGGATGGAGCGTTACATGGAAGGCCGTGTTCCGCTGCATACCCTACGCGCAGATATTGATTACGGAACTGCAGAAGCCTTGACGACCTTTGGTCTGATTGGCGTAAAAATTTGGATTTTCAAAGGGGAAATTCTCTCCCGCGATGAATTCAGCAGCAAGCAGAACTAACACCCGCAGAGACCGACGAGCGAGGACTGAGACATGCTGGCTCCAAAGAGAATGAAATACCGGAAGGCCCACAAGGGCCGGGTCAAAGGCAAAGCCAAGGCCGGCACTGAGCTGACCAAAGGCGAATTTGGCCTGATGGCTATGGAAAGCGGAAAGATAACGGCGCGCCAAATTGAGGCCGCCCGTATCGCCATGACCCGTCACTGTAAAAGGGGCGGTTTTGTGTGGATTAAGATCTTCCCGGCCAAGCCGATCACCAAGAAACCAGCCGAAACCCGGATGGGTAGCGGAAAAGGTGGCGTGGAGTACTACGTTGCGGTTGTAAAACCCGGCAGAATCCTTTATGAGATGCAGGGCGTTGAGAAGGCAGTTGCTGAAGAAGCTCTGACGCTTGCTGCTTCCAAGCTCCCGATTAAAACCAAACTAATCCTCCGGTCAGAAGACCCTTGGGCATAAGGTTAAGTCATGGATTTGCATAAATTAAAATCTGAAGAAATTCGCGGCTTTGACACCGTACGCTCCGTCGAGTTGGAGCACCAGGTTCGCCGGGAGCTGCACGACGCGCGGATGGACATATATAACCCGGCCGCGCGTGCTGGTGGTCGGATTCGGGGATTGAAGCGGACATTGGCTCGCTTGTTGACCCTTCGAACTCCGGTGACTAGTTCAGTAGTCAAGCGTAAGTAATTGTTTTTGCAACGTTCTTAGTAGAGAGAGCGAACTGTGAGTGAAGTAAATAAAATAGAAGACAGCGTAGGCCGCACAATCCGGTGCACCGTGACCAGCGACAAGATGGAAAAGTCTCGCGTGGCTGTGGTAGAGCGTCTGGTAAAGCACCCCATGTTTGGCAAGTACATCCGTCGGCGTACAAAGCTGATGTTTCACGATGCCACTAACGTGACCAAGACCGGGGATGAAGTCCTCGTTCGGCAGACGCGCCCTCTTAGTGCACGCAAAAAGTTTGAATTGGTCAAAGTTGTCCGGGAAGCCCGCCGCTAAGCGGTCTAACCCTAAGACGTTGTGATACAGGTGATTTCATGATCCAGATGGAAACAGTACTGAAAAGTGGCGACAACTCGGGCGCAAAGCGCCTGAAGTGTTTCAAAGTTCTTGGCGGAAGCCGCAAGCGCTTTGCAACTGTCGGAGACATCATTGTCGTCTCGATCAAGGAAGCCTTGCCTAACAGCAAGGTGGAAAAAGGAACCGTCCACAAGGCGGTTGTGGTTCGCACCGCGAAGGAAATCAAGCGCGCCGATGGGACGACCATCCGCTTTGATGAAAACGCAGCTGTGTTGATCAAGGGCAAGGAAAACGAACCAGTCGGTACCCGTATCTTCGGACCGGTGGCGCGTGAGGTGAGGCAGAAGGGCTTCTCTCGCATCGCATCACTGGCACCGGAAGTTCTGTAGGCAGCGCCCCACAAGGTGATGCCCGGCAGGCCTCCGGAAGGGAAGGAAGCGGGTCCATTATGAAGGAAGAGAGAAAGTAGAATGGCAAGCAAGACACCAAAAGAAAAACGCGATATGCCGCGCCTCCAGGCACAATTCGGCGAGTTCCGCGTGCAATTGCAAAAAGAGTTGGGTTTGAAGAACCCGATGCAAGTGCCCCATATCAAGAAGATCGTCGTTAATATCGGCGAGGGCGATGCTGTTGAAAACCGTAAGGCCCTCGAGGGCGCTGTGTCGGACATGACGTTGATCACCGGTCAGAAGCCGATCATGACCCGCGCAAAGAAGAGTATCGCAACTTTTAAATTGCGTCAGGGCATGCCGATTGGCTGCGCAGTGACGCTGCGCCGTCAGCGCATGTATGAATTTTTAGACCGGTTCATTAACGTTGCCGTTCCCCGCATTCGGGACTTCCGCGGATTTTCCCCAAAGGCATTTGACGGCCGCGGCTGCTACACGCTCGGCGTCAAGGAACAGATCATTTTCCCAGAAATCGACTATGACAAGGTGGACAAGATCCGCGGCATGGGTATCACGATTGTGACGTCTGCCAGGACCGACGTTGAAGCTAAGGCGCTTCTCGAGAAGTTCAACTTTCCATTCCGGAAATAAAGTACGAAGTCAGCGAGAGCTGAAAGGAGCATAGGAACAATGGCCAAGAAAGCCATGATTGAAAAGTGCAACCGCGAACCAAAGTTCGCCGTGAGGGCTTACACCCGTTGCACGAAGTGCGGTCGACCGAAGGCTGTGTACCGCAAATTCGGCATTTGCCGGATCTGTTTCCGTACGATGGCGCTTAAGGGCCAGCTGCCCGGCGTACTTAAAGCTTCCTGGTAATTCAGCACACGAGAAGGCTCTGCCTTAGGAGATATCGATGAACGTATGTGACCCAATTTCTGATCTGCTCGCAAGGATCCGCAACGGCCAAAAGGCCGGCCACGAAGTGGTGTCGGTCCCTGCTTCAGCAATGAAAATTGCTATCACGCACCTTCTGAAAGAAGAAGGTTTTGTCCGGAATTACAAATGTATCCGCGATCGCAAGCAAGGCATGATCAAGATTGCCTTGAACTACCGCGAAGACGGTGACGGAGTGATCCTGGGTATCAAACGCATCAGCAAGCCGAGCCGCCGCGTGTATGTCGGCACGGATAAGATTCCGTTTGTAAAGAACGGTTTTGGAACTGCGATCTTGTCGACTTCGCGTGGAGTCATGACGTGTCGTGAGGCCCGCAAGCAGCGTTTGGGTGGCGAGCATCTCTGCTCTATATTCTAAAATTGGCCTCAGGCGCGTGCCTTGGGGTTTGAGTAAAGTTTGAAGGGGACTTCAAAATGTCTCGTATCGGTAAAAAGCCAATCGCCTTGCCAAAAGGCGTTGAAGTAAAAATCGATGGCAGCCTGATTCAGGTCAAGGGGCCAAAGGGTCAGTTGAGCCACAAGGTCCATGACACCATGTCAGTCGTCGTTGATGGCGGTGTGGTTACGGTTGTTCCGAAAAGTGGCCGCAACGATATCGGTCAGTTTCACGGATTGACCCGCACCCTAGTCACGAACATGGTGACTGGTGTGTCTGATGGATTCTCAAAAACGCTTACCTTGGTGGGCGTTGGCTATCGCGCGGCAGTAAAAGGAAAGGGAATATCCCTGAACCTTGGGCACAGCCACCCGATTGACTTCGATGCTCCTGCTGGAATCGACATAAAAGTCGATAAGTTGACGACGATTATCGTATCCGGTGCTGACAAAGAGTTGGTTGGTCGCGTTTCGGCAACCTTGCGGGGATTGCGCGCTCCTGAGCCATACCATGGCAAAGGCGCCCGGTACGCGGATGAAGTTATTGCTACGAAGGTTGGTAAGGCTGCTGGTAAGAAGTAACCAGTCTCGGATCCAGCGGCGGTCACGATAAGGAAGTATCTATGAGTTCGATGAATGTTAAGTCAGCAATGCGCGCCCGCAGGAAGCTTCGCGGTCGCAAGAAAATCTCTGGCACTCCAGAGCGCCCCCGGATGTCGGTATTCCGCTCCGCGCGCCATGTTTTCGTGCAGGTTGTCGATGACAACACTGGCAAGACCTTGGTTTCCGTCGGTACCTTTGCAAAAGGCAAGGCCGAGCGTGCTAATAAAGATGTCTGCGCAGAAGTCGGCAAAACACTTGCGGCCAAGTGCAAAGAAAAGAACATAACCAAAGTCGTCTTCGACAAGAACGGTTACACATACCACGGCCGCATCAAGGCCTTGGCAGATGGTGCCCGCGAAGCTGGTCTGGATTTCTAAAGGACTCCCGAGAGGTAACCTGTGTCAAAAGAAACCAAAGAGCCAAGAAAAGTAGATGAACGGGACAACGATGGTCTTCAGGATCGGGTTGTTCACATTGCTCGCGTTGCGAAGGTCGTGAAGGGCGGTCGCCGCTTCAGCTTCAGTGCGCTGGTGGTGGTGGGCGATGGCCGCGAGAAGGTCGGTTTCGGACTGGGTAAAGCCAGCGAAGTGCCGGACGCGATTCGCAAGGCGTCGGAACAGGCAAAAAAGAACATGACCAAAATCCCGATGGTCGACGGAACGATTCCGTTTGATGTAACGGGTAAGTTCGGTTCCGCTCGCGTTATCATGTTCCCAGCCAAAAAAGGTAAAGGGATCATTGCCGGTGGTGCAGTTCGGATTCTGGTTGAACTTGGTGGTGTTCAAGACATCATCTGCAAAGTTCACGGAACAAAAAACCACCAAAACGTGGTTCGCGCGGCAATGGACGGCCTGAAACAACTGATGCTTCCGGAGCAGTACGCCGCCTACCGCGGCAAGGTTGCGGAAGAAACCAGGCAGATTCGCCAAAGCAAGTCTGAAATCCGTCGCTCAACCAAGGTTGCTGCCAGCAAATCTGGTACGGCCAAGGCGAAGAAGTAAGGTCTGAAAGGGAACTGGGAAATGTCAGAGATCGTCGTTAAGCAACATCGCAGCCTGATTGGTCAGTCGGAAGCCAACAGGAAAGTTGTCAAAGCCCTTGGTTTAGGCCGTATCGGTCGTACCAAGATTCACAAGGACAATAACTGCATCCGTGGAATGATCAACAAGGTGAAGCACCTTGTTACGTATGAGCTGAAGGGTTGAACATGCCAACCAAAAAACCTGAAACAGCAGTGATGAAAACTCTTGGAAACGTGGCTCCGGCGAAGGGCTCCAACACCAAGATCAAGCGTATCGGACGCGGTATTGGTAGCGGTTTGGGCAAAACGTCTGCCCATGGCGGTAAAGGCCAGACGGCTCGCGCCGGTGGTGGCATCCGGGCCGGTTTTGAAGGTGGCCAAATGCCTCTTTATCGCCGTCTTCCAAAGCGTGGATTCACCAATTTGTTCGCTAGACGTTTTAATGCGATCAATGTTTCTGACTTGAATCGTTTTGAATCCGGCGCACGTGTTGATCGTGAGGCTCTTGCCAAGGCTGGACTCGTCAGATTTGATGATCTCCCGATGAAGCTGCTGGGTAATGGCAAGCTGGAGAAGAAGCTGACGGTTTTGGTCAATAAGGCGAGTGCATCGGCCAAGCAGGCCGTTGAAAAATTGGGCGGTAAAGTCGAGGAGATCTAAGAGTGGCCCAGGCGATTTCGAAGCTACCGGAAGGCACGCTGAACCACCTCCAGAAGAAAATCCTGTACACACTGGGATTTCTTGCGATCTACCGAATTGGGGTGCATGTCCCGATTCCCGGCGTAGATACTGAGGCTCTTAGTGAGTTTTTCAAGACACAAGGCGCGAACCTGTTCGGCATGTTCAACATGTTTTCAGGTGGAGCCCTCGAGAGGTTCTCGGTCTTCGCCCTTGGGGTGATGCCTTACATTTCGGCGTCTATTATTGCGCAGTTGCTGACTGTGGTTGTTCCGCACCTTGAGGCCCTATCCAAAGAGGGTGAAGCCGGGCGCCGGAAAATCACCCAGTACACCCGGTACGGCACTATCGTTCTGGCCTTCGTTCAAGGCTACATGATCGCGACTACATTAGAAGCGGCTCCGTTTCAGGGCAGCTCGCTTGTGCTTGCGGGTGGTATGGGTTGGAGAATCATGACAACGCTTTCCCTGACGGCAGGAACAGCATTCGTTATGTGGCTTGGAGAGCAGATCACCGAACGCGGTGTTGGCAACGGCATGTCCTTGATTATTTTCGCTGGTATCGTTGCGGGACTGCCTCGCGTCATCGGTTCCACATATAGCCAATTCGCTCACGCTCAACTCGATCTTGCGCGCATCGCCCTTCTTGGTGGAGTTATCATCTGCGTGATTGCCGGTGTTGTTTTCCTCGAAAACGGCGTTCGACAGGTGCCGATTCAATACGCAAAGCGTCAGGTTGGCGGGCGAATCTACGGTGGTCAAAATTCCCATCTTCCGATCCGTATCAACGCAGCTGGCGTTATCCCTCCGATTTTCGCAAGTTCGCTTTTACAGTTTCCTTTGACCATTTCGGCGGTTGCTCCAAATTCCAAGATCGCTGGTTTCATTTCTACGAACCTGAATCCGGGCGGCTGGCTGTACAACAGCGTGTATGTAGCGATGATTATTTTCTTTGCTTATTTCTATACGTCCATCACGTTCAAACCGGATGAAATTGCCGAGAATCTGAAGAAACACGGTGGGTTCGTCCCAGGCATCCGTCCTGGTACGAAAACGGCAGAGTTTATGGAACGCATTGTGAGTCGCCTGACGCTTTCTGGGGCGCTTTACCTTTCTGCGATTTGCGTCCTTCCCACCATTCTGACCGGAAATTTCAACGTTCAGTTCTACTTTGGCGGAACGAGCCTTCTGATTGTTGTTGGTACAGCTCTTGAAACCTTTCGCCAGATCGAAGCGCACCGGCAGAGCCTGCGTTATGATTCATTTTTGAAGCGCGGTGCGATTCGTCCCCGTCGGGGAACGGTATGATCGTTGTTCTCACGGGAGCTCCCGGGGCCGGAAAAGGCACCCAAGCCGACATGATTGCTTCTCGCGCGGGCTTCCGGAAGGTTTCTACGGGCGACGCACTTCGCAAGCACGTTCAGATCAAGTCGCTAATCGGTCAGCAGGCAGAGGCCGTGATGGCCAGGGGCGAGCTAGTTTCCGACGAGATTCTGTTTGAGATTTTACGTGAGGAACTAGGACCTAACCCAGAAGAGAAAATCCTTCTGGATGGCTATCCACGGAATGTGGCTCAGGCCAAGACTTTGAATTCTTTGGGTAAAGTTCATCCGGTTGTATTGGCGATCCATCTCGATGTCGATGCCAGCGAGTTGGTTACCCGGTTGAGTGGTCGTCGGGTCTGTGGGAATTGCGGCGCGACCTTCCATGTGAGATTGACCCCAACCAAGGCCAGCGGCATTTGCGATAAGTGTGGGGGAAGTTTGCAGCAGCGGACGGATGATCGCGAAGAGAGCGTCCGGACGAGGTTGTCTGTCTATGATTCAACGACAAAGCCAGTTCTCGAATATTACAGGGAAAAAGGGCTTTACGACCGAGTTGATGGCAAGGGTACTACAGAAGAGGTTTTTAGTAAGTTGAATGCCAGTCTTAATCGGCTTGGTCTCACTTAAGTCTTCAAGCCTAAAAAGCTTGCAGGTGAAGTTGCTTTAGGTTAGTTTGCCGCACCTTTGTGTCCACAGGGGTGCGCCTATTTGAAAGAGCTTGATGTCAAAAGAAGAAGTCATTGAAGTCGAAGGCGTTGTTAAAGAACCGCTCCCGAACGCTATGTTTCGGGTACGGCTTGAGAACGGACATGAGGTTCTCGCTCACATCAGCGGAAAGATGAGGATGCACTTCATCAAGATTCTTCCTGGGGACAAGGTGAAGTTGGAAATTTCGCCCTACGATTTGACTCGTGGGCGGATTACATATCGCGCGAAGTAGCACCAGTATTCGGCAGTTTTAAAAGGGAATGGTGGGTTATGAAAGTTAGAGCAAGCGTGAAGCCAATTTGTGAGAAGTGCAAGGTTATCCGCCGCAAGAACGTCGTGCGGGTGATTTGCTCGGTTGGCAAGCACAAGCAGAAGCAGGGGTAAGGATCCATGGCACGTATTGCAGGTGTTGACCTTCCAGGTCAAAAACGCATCGAAATCGCTCTCACGAGCATCTTTGGAATCGGCCGCAAGACCGCTCAGCAGGTCGTTCGCGAGGCAGGGCTCAAGCCTGAAGTCCGCGCTGCTGATCTTGATTCCAATGAAGTCAACGCACTCCGCAAAGTCATCGACAGCAAGTTGGTTGTCGAAGGTGATTTGCGTCGTGAAATCGCCTTGTCGGTAAAGCGCCTCATGGACTTGAACTGCACGCGTGGCATTCGCCATCGCAAAGGTTTGCCAGTCCGCGGTCAGCGCACTAAGACGAATGCCCGTACCCGTAAGGGTCCGCGTAAAACGATCGCCGGCAAGAAAAAAGCTCCTACTTGATAGAAAGGTAGCAAATAGTCATGGCAACTAAACCAGCAGCAACTGGTCTTAAGAAGAAGAAAGTCAAGCGCAACGTCCCAGCGGGAGTTGTGCACATAAAGGCTAGCTTCAACAACACACTCATTACATTCACCGACGTCAATGGCGATGTGGTGGCTTGGTCGAGTTCGGGTAGCAAGGGTTTTAAGGGGTCGCGTAAAAGCACACCATTTGCAGCGCAAATGGCGGCTGAGGAAGCGTCTCGCAAGGCAATGGATTCCGGCATGCGTACGGTGTCTGTTCTCGTCAGCGGTCCCGGTTCGGGCCGTGAGAGTGCAGTTCGTGCAGTTGCAGCTGCTGGGATGCGTGTGGCCATGATCAAGGATGTCACCCCGATCCCGCACAACGGCTGCCGCCCATCGAAACGCCGTCGGGTTTAATCAACAGCATTGAAGAAGGGGTAATCCAGTGGCCCGATATACCGGTCCAGTTTGCAGGCTCTGTCGTCGTGAAGGCGAGAAGCTCTTTTTGAAGGGCGATCGTTGCTTCACCGACCGTTGTTCGTTTGAGCGTCGTGGATACGCACCTGGCCAGCATGGTCAGCGTCGCACGAAGCTCTCGGAATTTGGCGTGCAGATGCGCGAAAAGCAGAAAGTTAAGAGGGTGTACGGCCTACTTGAACGTCCACTTCGCAACCTGTTTGCCAAGTCGGACAAAGAACGCGGCGTGACGTCGGAAATATTTTTCCGCAACCTCGAACTCCGTTTGGACAACGTCGTCTACCGTATGGGCTTTGCCCGTAGCCGTAACGAGGCCAAACAAATCGTTCGTCACAACCACATCCTTGTCAATGGCAAGCGTTGCAACATTCCAAGTGCACGTATGAGCGTTGGAGATGAGGTCAGTTTGGAAGCAGTCAGCCAGAAGCAAGCACGTTTTACCTTGGCTTCGGATCTGTTCTCTAGGCGCGCTGCTCTTGCTTGGTTCCAAGTGGACCATGCCAAATTTAGTGGCAAAGTGACTGCCGAACCGACGCGTGCAGACATTCATATGAATGTGAAAGAGCGTCTCATCGTTGAACTGTACAACAAATAATTTTGTTGTCCTGATACTGTCGGGAGAAAAGCGCCATGCATCGTAATTGGCAAGGGTTGATCAAACCAAAGAATATTGAGACGGAAGCGCTCACTGATACCTACGGCAAGTTCGTGGCAAAGCCGCTCGAGCGTGGTTACGGCCTTACGCTCGGCAATTCGCTGCGCCGCGCACTTCTCGCAAGTCTTAACGGCGCCGCGATTGTTGCCGTTCGCATTGCTGGTGTGGAGCACGAGTTTTCGACCATTCAGGGAGTCAAAGAAGATGTAACAGACATCATTTTGAACCTGAAGCAGGTCAATCTCCGTTACCTGGGCGAGAAAGACAGCCGCATTTCAATCAAAGCATCTTCTGAAGGTGTCGTGCGGGCGAAGGACATCATCACCAGTGGTGATGTTGAAATTCTTAACCCGGAGCAGATTATCGCAACCGTCGGTCACGACGGTTCCTTGGACATGGAAATGGTTGTTCGCCATGGACGTGGCTACGTATCTGCGGAAGACAACAGATCTGATGATTTCCCAGCGGATTTCATCGCGATTGATTCGATTTTTGCGCCGGTTCGTCGTGTATCGTACAACGTATCAAACGCCCGCGTGGGACAGATGACGGATTACGACAAACTGAGCATTGAAATTTGGACCAACGGCGCAGTTCGTCCTGATGACGCACTTGCCTATTCAGCAAAGATCATCAAAGAGCAGCTCACCATTTTCGTCAACTTTGACGAGGATGAAGAGGAAGAGCAGCGTCGCGCCGAAGAGACCAAGCCAGTCAACGCCTCGTTGAACGATAATTTGTTCAAGACGGTTGATTCTCTTGAGTTGAGCGTTCGCGCAGCCAACTGTCTCGAGAATGCCAATATCAAGTTCATTGGCGAACTCGTGACGAAGTCAGAGAACGAAATGTTGAAGACAAAGAACTTTGGCCGCAAGTCCCTGAACGAAATCAAGGATATCTTGGCTGAAATGGGTCTGTCGCTGGGCATGAAGATTGATGGGTTTGACCCGTCGACCCTGCGTTCAAAAGACCAGGAACACAACTAGGATCACGGAGCACGTGTTATGAACCACGGTTTTGGATATCGTAAACTTGGCCGCAAAACGGCTCACCGCAAGGCACTTTTGCGCAACATGGCGACCTCAATGGTCCTTCATGAGCGCATTGAGACCACCCTGCACAAAGCAAAAGAACTCAGCAGTGTCGTCGAGAAATTGGTCACACTTGGGAAGCGGGGCGACCTACACGCCCGCCGCCAGGCCGCCAGCTTTTTCTTTGATGACGCCGCCGTGTCAAAGGTTTTTTCCGACTTGGGCCCCCGCTTCAAGGATCGTTCCGGTGGTTACACCAGAATTCTCCGCCGCGGGAACCGTGCTGGTGACAACGCAGAACTTGCTACGATTGAGTTCGTAGACTTTAAGTTTGTCGCAGCCGCCAAGTAGGCTCCGTTCCGGCTTGAACTGATAAGCGCTCTGAATGTCAAACCTTCCCCAGAAATACTGGGGAAGGTTTTTTTTATGGCTCCATATTTGGTAGATTAAGTAGAGATAAAATCGCGACAGATTGAGGGGTTGAGAATGACGAGAGCAGGCCTTTTCCTGGCCATGGTTTTGCTGTCCCTGACGGCATCGTGTATCGGTGATGAGTCCCTGGTTAATTCTTTGGACCGCGCCGTATTCAGTCGTTCCGGGAAGTTTTTATTTTCCTCCTATGCGCCCATAACCCTAAAAGAGATACACCTCGGTCTTGAGGAGTTGCGGGGCAAGAAGGTTCTGATTGAGGGAAAGGTTGTTGAGGCCGGTAAGCATCACACCTTTTTTGTCATGGAGGACGACTCTGCGCGAATGCTCGTTGTTTTAACCCGCTTTCCAAATATTCTGCCTGATCTTGGTACGAGACAGGGTAAGAATGTGAGGGTTTTAGGTATCGTGGGTAACGGGAAAAAAGGGCTTCCGGTAGTGATGGCGTCAGCCATCCGGACGTCTCCAGAGCCCGAGCCAGGTAAATCCTGAACACAAATTAAACCTCGGTTGGCGTGGCATTGCGTCTTTTCAACTATATTCTTAGAGATTTTTTCAAGTACGTCGCTGGGGCGATGTTCCTGACATTATTCTTATTTATATTATTCGATTTCATACACCGAACGACGCGCTATTTTCCTCGCTACAAGCCATCAGCTGCTTTGATTTTGAAAATGTATTTTTATCAGATGCCGGGACATGTCTTGCAGGCTATGCCTATCGCCGCACTTTTGGCTTCTGTCACCTGTATGCTTTTGCTTGGTCGTACCAATGAGCTGACTGCGATGCGGGCCGTTGGAATGGGGCCACTGCGAATTGGCGCGCCCCTTTTTGCTGGTGGTTTGGTGCTCACCTTGGCCGGTTGGGTGCTTAACGAATATGTCATTCCAGTGACTGCCGGGCGGGTTCATTATGTTCAGGAGGTTCAGATTGAGGGCGAGCCCTCCTTTGAGATCGCGCAGGGCGTGAGTTGGTTGCGCCAGGGCAACATGATTTATAATTTTGGTAAATATGATCCGGAATTGCAGGCTTTTCAGCAGCTGCGGGTTTCACGAATTCGCCATGACTTTACCCCAGACCAGGCCATGGAAGCAGCGTCGGCAAAAAATACAGGCAAGGATTCGCAGTGGTTGCTTAGCGATGTTTCAATCATGGATTTTGATAACGAGGGCAATATCAGGCAGCATGCCCATCAGGATCATTTGCTCATAAAGATCCCAGTCGATGTTCACAAACTACAAAAAGAACGACGCATGCCGAGTGAGATGAGTCGGCGGGAACTGCAGTCACGGATAAATGGTGAGGAAAATTCAGGACGCGACATTTTGCCGCTGAAGGTTGATTACCATGTGAAGTTGGCTTTCCCTTTCGCCTGCCTCGTGGTGAGCCTTCTTGGACTTAAATTCATCTTTAGTTCGGAGCGCTCTGCTGAAACGGCGAAGAGCACTCTATTGGCCATTGGCATCGGGATGAGCTACTGGGTCCTTCTCAATTCTTTTCTTGCCTTGGGGCGGCGCGGAAACCTGTCGCCTCTCCTTAGTGCCTGGGCTGCAAACATTGTTTTGCTAGCTATCGTGCTCTGGGATGGTTGGCGCGCCAAGACTACTTCGCGATAATTTCAATTTTTGACCTTTGACGCTGCTCTGACAGCCAGCGACGTGTTTGATTTGCCAGTTCCGCATTGCGAATCTCGGCCTCGAGTTCGGCTCTTTTTTTCTGCATGTCCTTGCCCAAAGACACTTTCCGGTCTTCGACCTTAAAAATCAGGATACTGGATGAAATCTCAAGTGGTGGCGTTACTCCTCCAGTGTCAAGTCGTTCAATTTCCTTGCGAATGGCTGGGGCTAGATCTTTTAGGCGGACAGGTTCCAACAATCCGCCATTGGCAGCCTTCTGGCGATCATCAGAATAGAGCTTTACGGCGTCTTCAAACGCCACACCGCCCTCGATCTTACTGCGGGCCTCGCGGGCAAGAGCGCGCTTCGCCTCCGATATGACTTGGCCGGATCCGTCAGGGATCTGAATGGAAATTTGTCGCAGGGTGATTTCAACTAGATCCGATGCCGCCCCAGAGCGCTTCATATATGCCGTCTCGAGGTCTCTATCAGTAACTTTGATCAATGGCGCAATAACCCGGCGTTGGAAGCGTCCCAAGATGATTTGATTGCGGAAATCCTGCTTGTACTCTTCGTAGCTTTTATTTTCTTTTGCTAGAAAAGACTGCAGGCCGCGTTTATCGAGACCCTTGCTGCCCAAAAAGTCTGCGATCTCTGATTCGAGTTCATCGTTAGATACATCAAGTTCCAGTTCTTTCGCCTTTTGCTGGATCAGCTGGAAATTGATGATGTCCTGCATGGCCTTTTCAAAAGGAGGCGACTGCTCCGTTGCCGGAAACTCAGAAACCGTAATGAGAGGCCCGCTTTGGACCTTGTTGGCGACATCACTGTAAAGAAAGGGTTGGCCATTTACCGATCCCAAGACCCGATCCACCAATACTTCAGCTGCCGTAGCAAAAGAGGTGTGGAATAACAGGCAGGTGCCAACAATTATGATCGAGGGGATGTGATGGGGATTGAGTTGAGTGCGGCCTCGAGCCATTTGCGGTATTCCTCTTCCTTGCGTTTTGCGGTCACGATCGCCCGGATTTTCGGGGTGGCTTCTTTTAGACTTAACTCGTGCCTCGGCCGCTTGTCTTGGAGCATAATTATGTGGAATCCGTATGTCGACTTGAGAATCTCACTGATTTGACCAGGCTGCATCTCAAACGAGACGTCAAACACAGCCGGGACCTCGCCCTTTGCAAAAGGTCCAACCCTGCCGCCATCGCCAGCGCCCTCTGGAGCGATGGAATGCTGTCGTGCCATCTCCTGGAAGTTATGCTGGTTGATCTCCCGCTTGATCTTCTTGGCGGTCCCTTCGTCAGCTAAAACCACCTGCCTTATTGTTGCTCTCGGCGGATGTCTAAATTCAGGCTGATGATTTTTGTAATATTCGGTGATTTGTCCGTCAGTAGCCGTCGCCAATGGAAAGATTCTGGCTTCAGTGTATTGCAGGATAATTGAACGTTCGCAGAGGCGATTCTTGAGTAGTTCTTTGGAATGATTTGTCTGGAATAGTTCCGGGCTTGATTCAAGGGCAGTTTGCCATTCCTTCAGGCAGGATGTGAAACGCGAAGGATCCTCCAAGTCAAATTTACGGTCCTGCTGGAGATATTTGAACAGCAGTTTTCGTTCGATCATTCCTGCCAAAAGGCTCTGTTTGAGTGGACTCAGTTCCTTTTCAAGCTTGCTCCCCAGATCAGGGATTGGCGTCATTTCGCCCGTTCCGGTCATTCCCTTGGTGTGAAGGTTGTATTCCCATTCAAGGTCATCGCTATTGATCGGTGTGTCCGCAACCTCGACCAGAATCGATCCGCGGTTGAGGTTGTCAAAGGAGGGGACGTCACGCTCTCTCACTTCAGAAATTTTGTGGCCGTTGAGGGCCAGCCACACGGCGATTCCCCCGGTGAAACAAATGCCCCCGGTGATCAGGCGCCGTTTCATTATGCTTCCGCCCATAGGTTAGTTCCTTTGTGAGATGGCTTCAGCCAACGGATCCACTAATGTTACCAGCTCCGCGATCATTTGGTCCTGCTGTGCAGGTGCCGGCTGAGCAAAAGTCTGGGCATAGAGGAATAGTTTCCCGTCGGGGGTCAGTCGGTACTTGTCGGGGTGGGTGCGGACGGCATCCAAAATGGCATCAATCTGTGCCTCGTTCAGGGTGCCAAATTTAAGTTCGTAGAAGTTTCGTCCACCGACAGCCAGAGAGGTCATTTTGGCTTGGGACAGGCACCGTTTCAACGTGGCAACACGGAAAAGGCGGGCCAGATCGTCAGGCAGTGGACCGAACCGGTCAATTGTCTCGCGTTTCAAACGCAGTAAATCTTCCTCGGTAGTGGCAGAGAAGAGTGACTTGTAAAGTGGCAGGCGGAGGTTTTCGGCTTCGATATAACTTGCTGGAATTAAAGCGGTAACCGGAAGCTTTATTTCCGTATCGATTTTTTCAACGACCTCCTGCCCGCGTAGCTCTGCAATCGCCGTTTCCAGCATATCCGTGTACAGCTCAAGGCCAATTTCGCTGATTTTGCCCGATTGGTCACCGCCAAGAAGGTTCCCGGCCCCACGGATTTCAAGGTCGTAGCTGGCAATCTGGAAGCCGGCTCCAAGCTCCTGATGGGCGCTCAAAACCTCGAGTCTTTTTTTGGCGTCATCGGTCAACGTGTCTTCCGCAGCAGTAAGGAAATAGGCGTAGGCCTGCATCGAAGACCGTCCCACCCGTCCGCGGATCTGGTAGAGTTGGGCCAATCCAAAATTTTCCGCACGATTGACGATCAGGGTATTTACGTTTGGCATGTCAATGCCGGACTCAATGATTGTCGTGCAAATCAGGACAGGAAATTTCTGCTCCATAAAATCAATAATGACTTCTTCAAGTTGATGCTCCTTCATTTGCCCATGGGCAGTCCGGACGTCGATGCCGGGTACGAGGCTCTTGATGAAAAGGCGCATTTCCTCGATGTCTTCAACACGGTTGTGCAGGAAGAAAACTTGTCCGCCACGGGCTACCTCATTCAAGATCGCGTCGCGGATGAGGCTCTCGTCAAAGCGGCAGATGTAGGTCTTTACTGACAGGCGCTCTTGCGGCGGAGTCGCAATGATTGAAATATCCCGAAGGCCAAGCATGGACATGTGAAGGGTTCGCGGAATTGGTGTCGCGGTCAGGGTCAGGACGTGCGCATTGGCCCGCAACTGTTTCAGCTTTTCTTTATGAACCACGCCAAAGCGTTGCTCTTCATCGATAACCAGCAATCCAAGTCGTTTTGGTTTTATGTCTTTGGACAGAAGGCGATGCGTTCCGACAAGAATATCGAGGTCGCCACGGGAGAGTGCATCAAGATTGGCCTTTGTCGTCTTTGCATCGACAAAGCGATTCACCTGGCCGACCTTTACACCATGGCGCGAAAGTCGATCGGAGAATGTCCTGAAGTGCTGGTAGCAAAGGATTGTCGTGGGCACCAGGATCAAAACCTGGTCTCCTTCCAAGACGGCTCTCATCGCAGCACGGAGGGCCACCTCAGTTTTTCCAAAGCCAACATCGCCACAAACCAGGCGGTCCATTGATTTTTCGCCGACGATATCAGCAAAAACATCATCGATGGCTTTTTGCTGGTCTTCAGTTTCCTCATAGGGAAATTCAGCTTCGAGTTTGAAGTAATCGTCTCCCGGGGGATTGTAGCGATGGGCCCCTGCAAGTTCACGGGCAGCCTGGAGTTTAAGAAGCGATTCTGCCATATCTTTGATTTCTGACTTGATGCGGGATTTTTTCTTTTCCCAGACTTGGCTGCCTAGGCGGTCCACCGTGCCACGTCCACCCTCACCGCCAGAGCTATAGCGCTGCAGGAGGTTCAGTCGATCCACCGGCATGTAGATCTTGTCGTTTCCGGAATATTCGAGCACTAGGAAATCATTGGTCAGGCCGGCAACGTTCATAGTCATCATGCCCGTGTAGCGGCCAATTCCGTGCTGCACGTGAACCACGAGATCGCCAGGTTTTAAGTCCCGAAACGAACTCAGGTAGTTTTGAAGCTTGGCAGATGGCGGCTTAGGCCTGCGTTTTTTTACCCCGAACATGGCATGTTCCGGCAGGACGAGCGTGTTGGTGTCTTGCAGCCAGACATGAGATTGCATGTCGCCCAGGCCAAGGGCGATGCTGCCAGATTCCATCTTGCCGGCAAGGACATCGCGAAGAAGGGATTCTCGCCGTTGAGGGGCAAGTCCCCTGTGGCTCAGGAGGTTGGAAATCCGGTCGAGTTGTTCTTCATGGTGCGCCAGAATGGCCACAGATCCTTCCTCTTTTTTCAGAACCGAGCGGATGGCATCTACCCATTGGTCAAAAAGCTCGACCGGATTTTCTTTCGAAAAAACGGGCGAGCCTTCGAGGACCATGCGCGATTCAAAACGCAGGGTTATGGCCGCAGGATCAGAAAAAGGATTTCCAAATTCAATCAGTGATAAATTTTCAAAAGACATTTTTTCGAGGGGCGTAAAATGCTGCTCGGGCTCCATGGACGGGCGCTTGGCCTCGATGTCACGCTGCCACGCTTCAGCAATTTCTTCGAAAAAATCTTTGTACGATGAGTAGCAACTGCTACGTGGACGCGGGAAGACAAGAAGATCGTTTTGCTGAATGTAGTCAACGGCTGTGGCGCGCCGGTTTCGCCGCATCAGTGGAGCAAACATGTCAAAGCCCGATGGCCTTATACCCAAAGCAAAGCTTTGCATGATTCCGTCGCGGTCACTGGTCGCAACCGGCTGATCAACAAGGCAGTTGTAGAGGTCCTGAGTTTGTTCCCGTTTCTTGTTTACCGGTGTTGTGAATTCTGCGGTTGGACGGATGATCAAAGCGGTCATGGAACCAGTGGATTTTTGGTCCTTGGCATCAAAGTGACGCATGGAAACGATCGTATCGCCCAAGAATTCAAGGCGCGCAGGATTGTCCTCATTCGGTGGATAGATGTCGATGATGGCGCCGCGTGGTGCGTAGGTGCCCTCTTCCTCGACAGAATGAACCTTGCGGTAGCCAAGGTCTTCGAGCTTGCTAAAGAGTTCGTCTTGGTCGACCTCTTGATTGAGCTTTAACTCAACGGAGGCTTCGCGAAACTCTCCTGGCGAGATTGTTGATTGGGCAAGGGCCTGAAGGGTTGTGACGAGGATCGATGGGATATCTGTCCGCGCCAGCAGGTCCATTGCATAGACTCTCTGTCGACGGGACAAGTCCGGATTGATGTAGCGGTCTGCGCCCCAGCCCGAGAAATACGGCAGGACTGCCGCCCGAAGTGTGGGTGATGAACTCGCATCTCGCTTTGCATTGAGTGCTCCCACGGCCTGGTCCAGAAATTGGGACCACTGGCCGACGTCCTTAGATTCCGGCACGACCACGATCAGACGACGGTCTTTTGGATGCTGGCAAATAAGCCCAAGCACGGCCAGTTGGATCAAACTGTCCGATGCGCCCGTCACTTGAATGATGGGAGAATGCTGTGCCACGGCTTTGGCGTCAGAGGTGGGCGCAAGTCCCATTTCTGCATGCGTTAAAAACGAGCGAAGGCCGTAGACTGCAGTCAAACGTAATGTCCCTTGTTGATCTTTTCGAGGATGATCTTTTCTGCCATTTGCGGGTCGCGAGGATCAACTGAATAGAAGGCCTGCTGTTCGCATCGTCTTTTGTTGTTGATCAGCCAATGCAAAATCTCGGCAAGACCCTTGTTCTTTTTATCCTTGAAGAACGGATCGTTTGCGAGGGCGTCACGCGCCTTTTTTAGAGCCCGAATTTCATGGGGGTCTCTTTCATTCACCGGGTAGTCGTTGAGGTCATATTTTTTGATGTCCTGAGGCAACACTCCCAGAAACCGAACGTCTGGCGCTGAAAAATCCGAATTCCGGATCAATGATGCTGCGGACCCGGCCTTCAGCGTGCGGAAGATGTTTTGCATCGTATAAGCGTCAAGGTCGCCGAAAAAGTAGATTGGCACTGCCAGCTGATCTTGAATGCGTTTGACCCAGCCGCGCACGGCGTTAGAGGGAACGCCCTGGGCACCAACGACAATCGAGTTGTGGCGCTTTACGAAACCATTGGCGACCAAGGTGTTTGCAGTGCCCTCGGATTCCACGACAAGGCAGAAGTCGATTTTTTTCTTGGCCTTGAGCGTCAGGTTCTGCGGACGGTTTTTTGGTTGAAAGGGCGAAGTTCCAAGTTGGGAAAGGTCAATCACGGCCTCCGTGCCATCTGGCATCCGCTCGGTAACGATAAGATTTTGGCTGTAAGTCTGACCGCCGCGGTCGTTGGCAAAGCAGTTCATCTCTTCACGGTAGCATTCAAGCATTTCACAGATAAAATCCACGACGGAATCAGACTCGTCCTGATCTGTAAAATCCAGAGCCTTCAGATTTTTACTGTGTTTTACCTCACCCTTGCTGATGTAGTAGAGCTCGCGTTTGGTGTTGACGTTTCCGGTCTCGATGTTGCGCAGTAGAATTTCCAGCATAAACACGGCGCGCGACATTTTTTTGACAGAACTGACATTGAGCTCGGTCGAGACCCGTTTGGATCCCGGCGTGAGAAAGCCGACTTTGCTGTTGTAGATGGAATTATCGAGGGCGCATTTTGTCGCAGTAAGTTTGGGACGCCTGCCGCTCTCAAGATCTTTCAGCATTTTTTCGCACAGCTCAAGGCTGTGTTCGAGAATGACTTTGTCTTCTTTACTTTTGCGGTGGGGGTTGCCGCCAGTCGTGCGTGTGGCCATAGGTGACTCCTGTTACTTCTTGGCGGTTTTTTTAACCGGCTTGGCAGCGGGTTTTGTTTTGTTTTTAGCTGTGGTTTTAGTCTTGGAAGTCACGACGGCAATATCACCATCGGTGTCCTCTGCGATGGCGTCTCCGGCGGCTTCGGCCTCCGCAGCGGCGATTTTTTGCGCCTCGCGCGATTCCATCTCCATGTCTTCTTCGCGGAACATTTTGATCCTGTGGCGTTTTGCGTCCAAAGCATCGCTTTGCTCTCTTGCGACCTTGAGGGCCTTTTCGCTGTCAATGGCATCGCGACCCAAAAGTTTACGCAGGCCTTCTGTGGCGTCTACGCGGCGCTTTTCATCGGCTTTGGTGAGGCGAATCAAACCATCGATCAGGATCGGACCAAACTGCTCGATGTGGGCGATTTTGGTCTCGTGGTCGTTGGCGCGACTTTCGCGATTGATGTGCCGGGATAGTTTTTGTCCAGCCTGCATTAACGCACGGCGAATTTCCTCGACGAGTTCATCTGAGGCGTCAATCGTTTCTTTGGATGCGTTCTTAAACTTGATGAAAGGGGAAACCATGCTGACGGCGACAATATAGGGACCTTGCGGCAGCGCGTCCCGTGGCTGCTTGATTCCATAGGAGCGCCAGTTGACGGTCGTGATTGCTTTCACGATGGCGCAGGCCGCCTTGTCAAATTGCAGGGGCACGCGGTTGGCAAAGCGAAGAACCTGAACCGATTCGTCGTTGTTTTCTCCGCGGCGGTCTTTCAAACGTGCGACAGCCACTTCAATCTGAACTGGCTTGAAGTCGCAGATGCAAGGTTTGCGACTGATGACTGAAAAGAAATCTACGTCACCAAGGCGTTGGATGCTGAGTGACAGGGCTTCCTCACCAATGGACATGACCGACTGGGTCGAGGGTGGCTGGAGCTGGGCGTTTTGGATTGCCGCGTAAATTCCGCTCAGATCTTTTTCATTCAGTCCGTCGGCACTTTTGTCGAGAAGTGCCTTCGGGAGTTTTTGTCCTTTCCAGATCTCGGCGATTGACTTGTCGTTCAGGCGAGAGAAGCCTTGTTTTAGCCAATTTCCGGTTTTTATTTTCCCAAAGAGTCGGGCATGGGAAATGAATTCGCCGAGTTTCATGGTGTGCGGGTGTGGTTCGATGGCTTCCGGGATTTCTGGGACGTCCTTCGTGACTCGCTCAATCCTGGTCGTGCCGCTTTCAGGCAGCGTGTAGGTAATGCTCATGTGCGGGTTGACCAAGACATTGCCCCGCAAGTAGTTCACGAGACCAGCCTCACCGTTGAGTTGAACGCGGCCATCAATCAGAAATTCGACGGCAGTCCCCGAAGGGCGGTCCCAGTCGACTGTTTCTTTTTCACGGATGATGCCTTTGTTGTGTTTGATGTCGACTTCGACCAGGCACTTTACGGCCTTTTTCTGGCCCTTGGTTTTCGTGGTTACGGAGACACCTCTGGCCGTAGTTTGGATGGCCCATGTCGTTGCCGCCGAAATGCCGATGCCCTGTTGCCCGCGGGAGCAACGCCCCCGGCCAAATTTTGACGATGCCAGGTATTCGCCAAAGACCTTCGCAATGTCGCCGGGGTCTATCCCAGGCCCATTGTCCTCGACCCGTATCCGGATGCGGTCCGTGTTTTTCAATGAGCCATTGCCGACTTTTTCCACGGAGACGTTCAAGTCGGGGGCGATGCCGTGGTCCTCACAGGCGTCGAGGGCGTTGTCCAGCGCCTCTTTGACGGTGGTCAAAACGGCCTTGGTCGGCGATGAAAAACCAACCTGCTGCAGGTTTTTGGAAAAATATTCAGCAGTGCTGCTGGTGGTGATTTGTCTGGTTGGCTTTGCCATAAAGTTCCTCGTACTCGTAAAATGCTTCCGACCCGGTACACTGGAATGAAGGTGGCGTGATTAGTGCGCCAGCTTCAATGTCCGGGGGACGGGAGACTACCAAACCATGTTGGACCAAAAAACCGTTAATCTTGAAACTGATTTTACCCGTCATGCAAAGATAGCCTACCCGATTATTTGCGGAGCCATGTACCCCTGCAGTAATCCAGAACTCGTGGCAGCCGCGTCGGAGGCAGGTGGAATTGGGGTTATCCAGCCGATATCATTGGTTTATGTGCACGGTTTTGATTTTCGTGAGGGCGTCCGCCACATCCGTTCCTTGACCTCGAAACCCTTCGGCTTCAACCTTCTGGTCGAGAAATCGTCCAAGCGTTACGAAGACCGGATGAAGTTCTGGCTGGATATCGCCCTAGAAGAAGGTGTTCGTTTTTTCATCACCGCCCTGGGTAATCCCCGTTGGGTGGTTGACCGGGTGAAGCCCTTGGGTGGAGTCGTCTACCACGATGTCGTCAACCGGAAGTGGGCTGAGAAGGCCCTTGAGGGCGGAATCGACGGGCTCATCTGCGTGAACAATCGCGCTGGTGGGCACCTGGGCGCGGAAAGTCCCGAACGGCTCGTGGAGACGCTTCGTGATTTCGGCAAGCCCCTGATCTGTGCAGGAGGCATTGGCAACGAACAGGACTTCGCCAGGGCCCTTAAAATGGGTTACGCCGGTGTTCAAATGGGGACCCGCTTCATTGCCGCTACCGAATGCAAGACCCATCAGGACTACAAGGACGCGATTCTGAAGGCGACTTCTGCCGACATTGTAGCCACCGACAAGATCAGCGGCGTGCCAGTATCGGTGATCAATACGCCCTTTATCGCTCGTATGGGCCTTCGTGCTGGTCCGGTTGCGCGGTGGTTGCTCAAAAACTCGCGCACCAAGCACTGGATGCGGATGTTTTATACCTTGAAGTCGATCTGGCAGCTGAAGCGTTCCCTACAAAGAGGTTCAGCGTACAAGGACTTTTGGCAGGCAGGAAAAAGCGTCGACGGCATCGATAAAATCGAGACTGCCGGTGCCATCATTGCGCGGTTCGTGGAGTTTGCAAAAAAGGGGTAGATGGTTTTGGGCCTAACCCCGACGAATGCGGCGCAAAGCCACGCCCAATGAACTTCAGCGTGATTTGTTCATCAGGGATTCAAGGCGATTGCCTGCCGCACGGCAGCGCAGCATTTGTTCGACCTTTTCAACAATGACGCTGCCGGCTTCGACCGCCGGAGTTCCCGCCTCGTAGATGTTTGACAGGACGGAATATTCGAACTGTATGTCAACGTTACCGCTAAACTTGGCCGCCTGAAGCTGATCGTCTTTATCAAGCAGATGATAAACCAGATAGGCAGACAAACTTCGTGAGGCAAGGGCGCTTCCGCCGGGCCTTTCCCCAATTAAAAGGATCACACAACGCGCGCCGAGAGCCTTGGCAATGGGCTCAGCTAGTTTCACCCGGCCGTATGGCGCAAGGATATGCCGGCCGAGCTTAAAGCCATGGGCCTTCAAACCTGAAAGGAGTACGGGGAAAATGTCCTCGAGATTGTGATGCACCGCATCGGCGCTGAGTCCATCGGAAACGACAATTTGAATATCGGTATGTTCTGGAGTCAACTGCACTGCATTTTCGCTGTCGATGGCAAGTCCCGGTTCGGCACCGAAATCCGGATGATTCAGATGACTAGCCTTGTCGAGGGCTTTGGTTTTTACGATGCGAAAGTCAGCGACGCTGCTTAAACGGGCGAGATCGAGTTCGCTTTGAATGGCCTCGCGTCCGACAGCTTGATGCCGACGAATTTCCCGAGTTATGTCATTCGTCGGTCGCGGCCCCGCATGGTCCTTGGGTAGAAAGCCGGGAACGCTCGGTGTTACCCGAAGCAGATCGTCGAGTTCTGCGTTTGATTGACAGAACATGCGCGGGTTACCCCAGTTTTCGCCGCGCACGAGATGGCCATCGGCATTACGCCGGAAGATTCCGCGATCCAACGCCCAAACAAGATAGTCGGGAGCAGGCTCCTTGTCGTAAATTTCGCGCAGGGTCTGGTTGTCGTGACCGCTCGTATCAAAATAGGCGAGCATGCGGTCCGTATTCAAACAAACGTCCATGAAAAAATTGGCGCCCGCTGCGGTCAGCATTTCAGTTGCCATCTGCTGGCCTTCGAGTCCAATTTTAGAATGGAGCGTGTAGCAGGGAGCCATTCCCATCGGCAGCCCAAGAAGCTTGCCCATGAAATGATCCTGCAGGTTGGCGGCGATCATTTCGAAGTTATCAAGGTGTGTTTCTGGTCCGATGAATCCAGTTACATTGTTGACCATGAAGGGATCGTAGCGCCGAGCAAGTCCGTAACACAGCGCTTCGGCGGTCGTCATGTCCATGCCGTTGTGTTTTCCGTAAGTAAATTCGCTGCCTTGCCCCGTCTCAAGATACATGAATTGCTTGGCCTCGGACCCCAAGGCACCTTTTTTCTGCATGGCCCCCCAGGCGAGATCCAGCAGTTCCACCGAGATGTCAAATTCGGTGAGATTACTGCGTTCCGTTCCAGCAAGGCTTTGAAACATGATTTCAACCGGCGCGCCGCGTTCCAAACATGCCATCTGTGTTTTTAAATGCCCGAGCACGCAAATCTGCGTCGGTGCCTTTGTATGGCGGCGTATCTTGTCCAGATGAACGAGAATGGCAGAAATATTTTCGACGGTATCAACGGCCGGGTTGACTCCAATCAGGGCGTCCCCAGAGCCTACCGAAAGGCCCAAGTAAGTCAGGCAGGTGATCCCGCGCAAATCATCGGTTGGGTGATTGGGTTGCAGGCGCGACGCCAAGGTCTTGCGAAGCCCAATCCGGGTGCGTGCCTTGGTGATGTGTTCAATTTTTCGCGCAACGTAAATCAACTCATGGATGTCCATGATTTTTGCCAAGGCTGCAGCCGTAACGCCGGTCAAGCCGCGGCCAATGCGTTTAATCGCAGCACCGTCGCTGCGAAGCAGGAGGTTTTTAACGTCACCAATACTAAGGGCCGCAATTTCGGCAAAGGCATCAGGGTCGATGGCGTAGTTGACCCGCATGACCGAATCGACCAGACCCGCATCGTCGGTCAACGGGCGATCAAAAAGATGTTGCACGGTCAATGAGGACAAAATGGTGCGCGCCGCCTCGCGTTCGACCTCCGATGGCGCCGCCAGTCCGGCATGGCGGTCTCCGGCCTTGCTGATGTCGGCAGCACCGAGAAGTTTTTTGAGCCCAAGAAAGCTGTGTTCCAAACCATTGAAGTTCAAACGATACCATTCGTCTGGTTTCGGCGTTGGAACCTGAATTTCTCCAAGGGGCGTCAATTTTCTCATGAATGATTTCCTACATTCCGTAAAAGGAGACTGGAATAATCTGATGGGTGATCCTGCCGATGTTGACGAAGTTTGCTGCGCGCAGAGAAACTTCATCGATAACAACGAGACGGAAGGGGTCGCGCCCCCAGGAGGTGATGAGTGCCCCGAGGGATTTGCCGACATTTCCATTTATCAATAGCACTAGGGTCCTGTCGCGAGGATAGCCCGAATTCCGGAGTGCATTTGTAATAACTGCGCTGAACCTTTGAACCTCTTCAGCACCAGTTATCTTGCCATCGACTTGAATGGCGCAGCCGAGGCTTGATTTTGCCGCAAGTTCCAGAAGATTGATGATGGAGGCTGCGGCCGTGTCCGGAGAAATCCGCCCAACCACAGGTAAATCCCTGAGGGGCAGGATTGATTCGTCTGGAAGGTAAACCGTAGTCCCGGAGACTTCGGTGTTGTAAAGGGCCAACCCAAAGGCCGTGGCCCGGCCCATGTTTTTTGGGACATGGTTTTTTAGCGAGAGTGAAATCCAGTCGTCTGCAACGAGCTTAAGCGCCAAGTCCCAACCCAGATCGCCAAAGGGTGTGACTGCAGCAGGCGATTCGCCTGCCATCGCCCGGTAAACCAGTTCACCGACACCGCCCGAGACTGTGATGGTCACTGCCGCTTGGTTTGCCGTATTGAACAGATCAGGTGGTAGCGAAAAAGGGACCTGTTCGTGGAGTGCCTCGCAATCATTGCGATCAAGGGATTTTCCTGTGAGCGTCTGGCGGATCATTGTCAGATAAAAATCAACGATGCTGTCGACCTCTGGCCTTGAGAGGCTGTCGCCAATACTTTTTGCCAATCCAAGATGGGAAAAAAGACGCTTCGCATAGGGTGACAGGTCCTCGATCCGGTAGGTGCCTGGCGTCACTCGCACATGGCGCGCACCAACAAATAAACAACCCGTACTGCGAACTTCGCCGTTCACGCCAAAGGCGATGTTGGTGGTGCCACCGCCAATGTCCAGGTTGATGATGGCCTGGTCGGTAAGCTCGCGGGACAATTCTCGTGCACTTCCCATAAATGCCAGCCAGGATTCAAGAGATGGATCGTTGGCCGTTGCAACCACCGCATCGCCAATGCGTGCGCGAATCAGGGATGCAATCGCACTGGCATTTTCTTTTTGGGCTGCAAGGCCAGTGATAATGGCGCCCCCGGCCGAGGCATCTTCGGGGTTGATGTTCGCGGCCACGAGCCAGGCGTCGATGTACCCGGCAAGTACGGCTTCATCGATGCGGTCGCCAACGTAGGGCGTGTATCTTGGCTCAGCAGCAAAAAACACTTCGGGCGAGGCATATTCCATCACGCCCGTGATCCCATTCTTTACGACTTTTGCGCGCGCAAACACGGCGCTGCTCGTGGTCGTTCCGAAATCGAATCCTGCCATGATGATCATTGGTGCTCAGGCCTTTGGCGGTTCATGGTCAGCGACGGTAGAGGTGTCGTTCGGATTGAGGTTGGGATCATCTAGGCTTGTTTCAGTCAGCGCCTCGTCAATGGTCCGGCGCTGGTCGAAGACAAAGCAACTGCCCTGGTAAAGGGACTTGCCACTTGGTGTCCCATCCGCATTTTTGTGATGCTCAAGGTATTTGATGATGCCGCCATCGATTTGGAACACGTTTTTGAAACCGCGGGCGTTTGCCCAAGGGACCGCCTTTTCGCAGCGGATTCCGCCGGTGCAGAAAAAAACGTAAGTCTGGTCTTGATCTTCGCCAAAGCGGTTTAGAAAAGCCTCGGGGAAATCCTTGAAGCGCTTGAGACCCAGGTCAACAGCCCCTTCGAAGTGGCCGCATTCGTATTCGTAGTCGTTGCGGGTATCGACCAAGACCACGTTTTTGCCTTTCTCGGTCATGAAAAGATCAAATTCGGCAGGGCTCAGGCGTGGGGCTGCGAGAATCTCGTTGATGTCCGGGTCGTCTTCGCCAGCGAACGTCACCACTGATTTTTTTACTTTAACTTCCAGCCACTTGTAGGGAAGGCTTGTGCCCGTGGTCCATTTTGCTTCGAGGTTGCTCAAGCCGGGGTGGATCACCCCCAAGGAGGTAATAAATTTGGCCAGGGATTCGGGGCAGGTGCCAGCCAAGCCAGCGTTGATGCCTTCATGACCGAGCAAAACGGTGCCACTCAGGCCAAGGGCACTGGCTCCTGCTTCAATAGCAGCTTTGACCTCCGCCGGGTTTTCCAGGCGGACAAACCGGTAAAAATTGGCGATGGTAATCATGGGCTGAGTCCCCCTTCCGAGGCCATTCGGGGGGAAAACTCCCCGTCAGCCGCCACATACCGCGGTTGCGCCAATAGTTCTAGTCCGTTATGACATGAGAGTCGTCGTTCGCGCCCCGCCATCGAATATGGGGCGGGGGCTGAGTCCACACCGCTGTTGCAGGAGTCCCTTGTGAATCTGTCGATTTTCGGAAACGTCGGAATTTACTATCTGGTCAAATGGTTCCATTTCATTTTCGGGATCATTTGGATCGGTCATCTTTACTACTTTAATTTCACCCAGATGCCGTCTTTTGCCGAGATGGATGGGCCGACCAAGTCCAACAACATTCAAAAGCTCGTGCCCCGTGCCCTCTGGTGGTTTCGTTGGGGCGCCATGTTTACCTTTATTACCGGCGTGATCATGCTCGGCATGTACGGCCACATGAACGGCCACGAGGTTTACAAGACGTCTTGGGGCGTAAACATCATGACCGGATCGGCCTTGGGCACCCTGATGTTCCTGAATGTCTGGCTGGTGATCTGGCCCGCGCAGCAAGTCGTGATCGCTTCGACCACCGCCGTGGCCAAGGGGCAGCCGGCATTACCTGAGGCAGCCGCAGCCGGTGCTCGCGCCATGCTGGCATCACGCACGAACACCCTGTTTTCTATTCCAATGCTCTTTTTCATGGGTGCCGCATCGCATTTACCCCTTCAGGTCGGCCCTGACGCAAGCCTCGGCTTGCTGACGTTGGTTTTGGCACTGGTTCTTGGCGCGATCGAATGGAATGCAGTCAAGGGCTCAAAGCTTGGCCCATTGGCAACAGTCAAGGGCGTGATTCATGTTGGTGTTGTTCTGACCGTGGTGTTGTACCTCTTGGTCGAGGTCATGGTGCGTGTCTGATCGCCGATTTATTTTAGCAGTTTTGACAGCGGTGGTTGGCCTTGCGGCTGGCTGCCGCTGTTCTTCGTCGAATCCGACTTCGGCATCTGTTTCGATTCCGCCTTCGAGCCCAAACTCGATTTCGACTCTGATTTCCCGCGGAAAATCTGTTTACGCAGGAAATTGCATCGCCTGCCACAATCCAAATCCAAAATTGGCTGGAACCGTCGGCCCGGAAATTTATGGAAGTTCTATCGAGCTCCTCGAGGTAAAACTGGTAAAGGGGACCTACCCCGAGGGTTACAAACCCAAGCGCCCCGGTGCGGGGATGCCTGTTTTTCCACATCTCGCCGGCGATATCGCGGCCCTTCACGCTTTCTTGAACGCGCCCTGAATTCAACCTGTCTACTTACGATTCGGCGTAGCAGTTAGAGTAATGCTGCAAGGTCGATCAGAACGCGCTCGCTCAGAAGCAGACGTGTTCTGTTTATTTGAAGCGCGTCGTTGGCGGCGGGAAGTTGGTCGGATGGATACGTCCGCTTGATTGACTGGCCTTTGGACGTCAAGGTCATGGTTGGAACGCCGGCGTCGTGGCGCAGAAGGATATCAATGCAGTCTTTGGGAGGGGGGAGAGGATTCTTCGGCTGCGCCTCAGAATGACGGGGCTGCTCAGAATGACGGGGCTGAGGCTCACGAGGGATGAATTCTGAAGTCAAAGAAAACGGAATTCCCAAGGGACGGAGCAATTCTGCAAGACGCCCGGCGAGGATGCCGGCCGTGATGGAGTCATGCAGCGTGATGTTCATGGCGGTGCGGTTTGTGCTTAAATTGGCCTTCAGCGCCATCAGTGGGTCAGCGCCGCCGCGCGCAATGCAAACAGGATCAAGAGCCTTGTCGAGTCGATCTAAAAACGGCCGGGATTTTTCTTCGTGGCCTTTTGGTACCCATACTTTCACATGAACGATTGGAGCCGAGGCGCGGTAGCCAAGCAGGAGTTGGCTGCCTTTCATGATGGTTTCCACTTGCTCGGCGAGGGTGGATTCGGGAACCCCAAGGCACGCCCAAGTGTGCAGTCCTGGTTTTCCACTTTCTAACGCGAGATCCTGGAATTCTTTTTGAAGGTGATCATTCCAAATGCCATGCAGTTCTCGCGGTGGTCCGGGAAGGACCGTAATCTGTGCGTTGCGGACGGTTAGGGAGAATCCGTTGGCAGAACCCTGCGAATTCAGAAGGATGCGCGAGCCTTGCGGGAAAAAGCATTGTTGACGATTTGATTCTGGGGCCGCGCGCCCCATGTTCTGAAACCGTTCGGCAATCCGGTCCCACGATGGCTGGTCAAAGAAAGTTTTTAACTCCGCCCATTCTGTGATGACGTCTCGGGTAAAATCGTCCGTCGTTGGCCCGAGTCCGCCGATAGTCAAAATAAAATTGGCGCGGGCCGTGGCAAAGTCGAGGGCATCCGATATGGCCGTGCGTTCGTCGGGGACTGCCAGATGCAAGAGCACTTCAATGCCGCAGGCGTCGAGGTTCGCGGCAAGCCAGGAGGCGTTGGTGTTGAGGATCTCGCCGCTGGCGACTTCACTGCCAATGGCGATTATGGCTACCTTTGGTGTCATGTGGGGCTGTCGAGCTCCGGTTTGGCATCGCGGGTTAAAAGGCCCATGACGGCTTGGGCGATTGGACGGGATTCATAGAGAACCTGATAGGCGGCCTCAGTGATCGGGGCATCGACGCCAAGCCTGTGGGCGAGGTCGCGGGCGGCCAGGGTGGTGGCGTAGCCCTCAGAAACGGAGCCAAGGCTGTCGAGAATGGCCTGGATCCTTTCGCCCCGGCCCAGGCGAAGGCCCACTTGGAAGTTACGACTTTTTTCAGACGTGCAGGTCAGGAACAGGTCGCCGACTCCGGCGAGGCCCTCAAAAGTCATCGGGTTTGCGCCCATGGCAACCCCGATGCGGCGCATTTCGGCCAGCCCACGGGTGATCAAGGCGGCACGCGAATTCATTTGAAAGCCAAGCCCAACAGCGGCTCCTGCCGCGATGGCAATCACATTCTTTAAAGCGCCGGCAAGCTCGACGCCGATTGGATCATCGCTCGTGTAGACACGGAATTGCGGTGCGTGGAAAAGGGTCTGTACCAGTTGGGCGCGCGACGCATCGTGGCTCGCAGCCACGACGGCCGTTGGTTGATGGGTCGCGACTTCGGAAGCAAAGCTGGGACCTGATAGAAAGACCGCTTTTTTTCCAGCATCACTGCCCAATAAATCCGCAATGATGGCCCCAGGCAGGCGGGTGGTCGATATTTCGATTCCTTTGACGGCACAAATCACGACGTGATCTGGAGAGATACCAAAATCTGCTAATTTTTTAAGCACCTGGGACAGGGCTTGCGCGGCAGTTGCCAGGACGATGATGCGATGTTCGGCGAGCAAGTCATCAGTGATGTTGTTGATCGCGCCAATTCGCGGTGATAAGGTAAGCGCGTTCAAGTATTTGGGATTTTTCCGGTTTTGGTTGATGCCGGCAGCGATTTCAGGCGATCTTGCCCAAAGCGTCACGTGGTGGCCTTTTTCAGCAAGGTGCTGGGCCAGGCAGGTTCCGAAATTGCCTGCGCCCAAGACCAGAATGCGGTCGCCGGTTACAGAAGTGGCCATCAAGTTCTCCTTCAAGGTAGAAGGTTATGAATCCATATATACCAGTAATCGTCGTTTTAATCTTTGGTGTTGTCCTGGGCGGGATTCTTTCCGGCCTTGCGGCCTTTTTGGGTCCAAAGAAGTACTCCAGGGAAAAGATGGATCCCTACGAGTGCGGGGTGCCGAAGGTCACGGCTGGCTCGGAAAAAATGAGCGTCAAGTTCTACCTGACCGCAATCCTTTTCATCCTGTTCGATATTGAGACGGTTTTCCTTTATTTGTGGGCCCGCACATTCAAAGAGTTGGGATGGCTGGGCATCATCGAAATTGCAGTATTCGTTTTAATCCTTGTGGTTGGTTACATCTACGTTGTCAGGCGCGGTGCGCTGGAGTGGGATTGATCGGATGGGAATGAATCTTGGTATAGACTTTTCGTCACTTCTACAGTGGAACGACTTCACGGTTGATCTGGCGGCCTTTGCTGTGAAGTTTGCCATCCTTGTCGGTGGCTTGCTCCAGTTGCCGCCGCTTCTCGTTTGGATCGAGCGCCGGGTGCCGGCATTGATGCAGCGACGCAGGGGTCCCAACCGGGTCGGGATTTTCAAGTGGCGCCTCTACGGCCTCCTTCAGTCCTTGGCCGATACGGTCAAACTGATTTTTAAAGAAGAAGTCGTCCCCGATGGTGCGCACAAGGTTTTCTACCATCTTGCTCCGGTATTTTGTGTGTTTCCAGCCTTCCTCGTGGCGTGCGCCATTCCTTATGGCCCTGACTTGGCCATTTATGGTTACAAGATCCCCTTAAGCGTCGTGCGGATGGACGTCGGCTTTTTATTTATTTTTGCAATTTCGAGTTTAGCTGTTTACGGCGTCGCTTTGGCTGGTTGGGCCAGTAACAATAAGTATTCGCTGATGGGCTCATTACGCGCCTCAGCTCAGATGATCAGCTATGAGATTCCTCTCGGAATGTCCCTCATCCCGATTGTTTTAATCTACGGGACTTTGGATTTAGGCAAGATCGTGGAGGCCCAGAACTCGTTCTTTCAGTGGGGGGTGTTTACCGCGCCCGTGTCTTTACTGATTTTCGTGATTTGCATGTTCGCCGAAACCAACCGGGCTCCCTTTGATCTGGCTGAAGCCGAGGGCGAACTGGTGGCTGGTTTTCACACGGAATACAACTCAGCAAAATTCGCGGCGTTTTTCTTGGGCGAATACGTATCGATGTTCGTCCTGTCTTGTCTGGCCTCGACCGTGTTCTTTGGTGGCTGGCAGGTGCCTTTTGTTTCCTATGACGCCCTAGTGACCATGCTGGGTTCACCCAACTTCGTGGCCCCGATCGGCATTTTGATGCTGCTCCTCAAGGCCGCTTTTTTCATGTGGGTTTATATCTGGGTCCGCTGGACGTTGCCCCGGTTCCGGTACGACCAGTTAATGTTTCTTGGATGGAAATTTATGCTGCCGATCGGGTTGGCCAATGTGGTCGTCACCGCTATCGTGCTGGCTGTGTTGAGGTTCAAATAGTGGAAGCGCTGTACTTTGTTCCGGAAATGCTTTTTTACGTCATCTCCGGGCTGATCCTGTTGTCGTCTATCATGGTCGTTGCGGCACGCAATCCAGTGACAAGTGCCATCTTTCTGGTGGTCGATTTGTTTTTCGTTGCTGCACTCTATGCGCAGCTTGATGCTCATTTTACCGCCGCGATTCAGGTTCTGGTCTATGCCGGGGCGATTGTGGTGTTGTTTGTCTTTGTGATCATGATCCTCAACTTGAAGCCTGACGCACTTCGCGGGATTCGATTTTCCCTCGGTGAGGCTCTGGTGCTTTTGATTACACTAGCCGGGTTCGTCATCGTCGGGTCGGAACTGGCGCGCACGGCACCTGATCTCACAACACCGGGAAATCTTGGTAGCGCAGCAATTGAAATGGCGGGCGGTAATACCTATGTCGTTGCAATGCGGATGTTTACGGCGTTCCTCTGGCCCTTTGAAATGGCTTCTGTCCTGATCCTTCTTGCAATCGTTGCCTGTGTCATGATTGCCAAAAAGGACAAGAGGGTAACAAAATCATGATCCCTGTTGAAAACTACTTTGTCCTTTCATCTCTCGTGTTCCTGTGCGGTCTGGCAGGCGTGATGTTCCGCCGGAATCTCATCATGGTCCTCATGTCCATTGAACTCATGCTCAACGCGGTGAACATAATTTTCGTGGCGGCATCGCGTCATTTGGCGCAGGTGGACGGACAGATCATGGTCCTTTTCGTAATCACGGTGGCAGCTTGTGAGGCCGCCGTTGGTTTGGCGATGGTGATTGCCCTGTTCCGTCGTTACGGCACTGTAAATACTGAATTCCTACGCCTGTTGCGCGGCTGAAACAGCCCCCGAGGAGATGCTGCAAATGATCTGGTTGATGATTCTTTTCCCGTTGCTTGGCGCATTCATCAACGGTCTTGTTCTGCGCAAGGCCTCAAAATCCGTGTCCCATGCCGTGGCTGTTGGTGCGATGCTGGCATCGTTTGCGTGCGCCGCGGCTACCTTCTGGCAGCTGATGGGATCGGGTGGTGATGCCAAGGTTATCCAAGGATTTCCGTGGATATCCGCAGGCGGCTTTTCAGCCCCTTTCAACCTGATTCTTGACCGCCTTTCCGGGCTCATGATTTTAATTGTCACTGGCATTGGATCCCTGATCCATATCTACGCCGGCGGCTACATGCATGAAGAGAAGAGCACGAGCCGGTTCTTTTCATACCTGAACCTTTTTGTATTCATGATGCTCCTCCTCGTGCTGGGCGATAACATGTTGGTCATGTTTGTTGGTTGGGAGGGTGTTGGCCTCTGCAGCTACCTGCTCATTGGATACTGGTTCGAAGACGATGCGAACGCCGCAGCAGGGATGAAGGCTTTCATTGTGAACCGGATTGGTGACATTGGATTTCTTGTCGCGATTTTTCTGACCTTCAAGCACTTTGGCACGGTTTCGTTCAGTGAACTGCGTGACATGGTTGGCAGCGGAACTTTAGATGCGATCAAGGTCGGCGCTGTCGGCTGGATTACGATTTGCCTGTTCATCGGTGCCTGTGGCAAGTCGGCCCAATTGCCCTTGTTTGTCTGGTTGCCCGATGCCATGGCTGGCCCAACGCCGGTTTCAGCTTTGATCCACGCAGCGACAATGGTTACGGCCGGGATCTACATGATGACTCGTGTAAATTTTTTCTTCTATTTGGCTCCGTCAACCATGACCGCTGTAGCCGTCATTGGTGGCCTTACCGCTTTTTTCGCTGCCACCATCGCCCTCGTTCAAAATGACATCAAAAAGGTACTGGCATACTCAACCGTGAGCCAGCTCGGATATATGGTGATGGCGTGCGGTGTTGGTGCCTTCGACGCCGGTGTCTTTCATCTTCTGACCCACGCTTGCTTCAAGGCCTTGTTGTTCCTTGGCGCAGGAAGCGTCATCGTCGCTATGCACCACAAGCAGGACATGCGGGAGATGGGTGGCCTGTCAAAGTACATGCCCGTCACCCACGCCGTCTTTCTGGTCGGGGTTCTTGCCATCATCGGATTTCCGGGTTTGGCCGGATTTTTCTCAAAAGATGAGATCCTTTGGAAGGCATTCACTGGGGGCGGACCCGCACTTTGGATTGTCGGAACAGTGACCGCTGGGATGACGGCGTTTTACATGGTTCGTTTGCTTTGCATGACTTTCTACGGTCCAAATCGAAGCGACCATCACACCAGGGAGCACCTCCACGAGACTCCGGTTATGATGTGGGCACCCCTGGTTATCCTTGCCCTGCTTAGTGCCACGGTTGGCTACCTCGGTGTGCCCGAAGTTCTGGGTGGTCATAATATTTTTCATCACTACTTGGATCCAGTATTGATGATCCCGGCCCAAGTTTCAGAAAATTGGGCATTCCTGTCGGCCCACCATGAGCACTCACTGGAATTAGGGTTGATGGCAGCATCTGTCGGCGTGATGTTTATTGCGTCTGGTCTGGCAGTTGCCCTCTATGCAAAGGGGCCGGCTCCTGTTCTCGCCACATGGGCCAACAGCTTCCGCCGTACCTACGATGTCTTGTCCAACAAGTATTATGTCGACGAATTCTACGACGCATGGATTGTGCGGCCACTGCATGACATGTCGGAGTTTCTTTGGGCAATTTTTGATGTCGTGTTGATTGACGGCATCGTTAACGGGGTTGGTCAGGTGTGCGCTCTTGCCGGTGGACTTGCCAGTTTCCGGATGACTGGAAGCGTCCATCGTCACAGCATGGTTTTGGTCCTGGGCTTAGTTGTACTCCTATTTATTTTGGTAGTTTAACGCGGTTGCGGCTTGTGATTGCAGGCGGCGATTGCATTTTAGGTGCAGGTCTTTAGATGGAATTTTTCAACTCGCATGTTTTGAGCATCATGACGTTTCTTCCACTCATGGTGGCAGCAGTAATTTTTATCGTACCAGATGATAAATTTGCTCGTGTTGCAGCCCTCGGCGGATCAATCCTCACCTTTTTTGTCAGCCTTCACGTGTGGCACTACTTCAATTCTGGCTCTGCAAAGATCCAGTTTGTTGAAAGTTATGTGTGGATACCTGAGTTTGGAATCAGGGCTATTTTTGGTGTCGACGGGATCAGTCTTTTGCTGGTGATGCTCACCACTGCCCTGACACCACTGGTGATACTGAGCCTTTGGAACAGTCATGTTGCAAATTTGCGTTATTTTTTCGGCGCACTGCTGGCTCTGCAAACCGGTATGCTGGGCGCGCTGGTCGCCCTCGACCTGGTTTTCTTTTACGTATTTTGGGAAGTCATGCTGATCCCGATGTATTTTATCATCGGAATTTGGGGTGGGGCCCGCCGTATCTACGCAACGACCAAGTTTATCCTTTATACGGTGGTCGGTTCGCTTTTGATGCTTGCTGCGGCAATCGTCCTTTACATCAGCTACCACAGGCAAACAGGCATTTACTCCACGAGCATTCTGGACCTGTACAATGCGTCCCTTGATCCCACGACCCAACTCTGGTTGTTCGGTTGTTTTGCCCTGGCCTTTGCCATCAAGGTTCCGATGTGGCCCTTTCATACTTGGTTGCCCGACGCCCATGTCGAGGCCCCAACAGCTGGTTCCGTTATCCTGGCAGGCGTGCTGCTAAAAATGGGAACCTATGGTTTCCTGCGTTTTGCGATTCCCATGTTTCCCCTGGCAGTCAAATCCTTTGCTCCCATTCTGGTTTTCCTTGGTGTGGTCGGGATCATCTACGGAGCCCTGACAGCTTGGGTTCAACAAGATGCCAAGAAGCTGGTTGCTTACTCCTCGGTTTCGCACCTTGGATTTGTCGTTGTTGGTTCCGTAGCCCTGCTGGCTGATGGGAGCCTTTCTGTCGAGGCGTTGACCGGCGCCCTTTACCAGATGATCAATCACGGGGTTTCCACCGGCGCATTATTCTTTCTAGTTGGTGTCATTTATGAACGCCGGCATACCCGTATGCTCGCCGACTTTGGGGGGCTCGCCTCGGTGATGCCCTGGTTCGCTGTGATTTTGATTATTGCGACACTTGGCTCAGTAGGCCTACCGGGAACAGGTGGTTTTGTTGGAGAGTTTTTGATCCTCCTCGGAACCTACCAGTCGTCTCCAGTTGCCGCAGTGATGAGCGCCACCGGCGTGCTTCTGGGAGCGATTTACATGCTGACCCTCTGCCGCAAACTTTTGTTTGGCCCGGTGACACACGAGGAAAATAAAAAGCTGAAGGATCTTTCCCCGCTGGAATTTAGCTATCTGGTTCCATTGGCCTTGCTCGTGATTATCATGGGCGTGTTTCCAGAATTTTTCCTGGCGAAGTCCAAAGCATCAATTGAACACCTTGCAAAGAATTATCGCAGCTATAGCCTTGCGATTGATTCCCACTGATTTTTGAAGAGAGGTTCCCAGTGTTCAGTTTTCCGGAAATCACGTCAGCATTTTATTACACCGCTGCGCCAGTCTTGATCCTTGTTGCAGGCAGCATGATTGCTCTGCTGCAAGGCGTTTCAACGGGGTATTCTTCCCGGCGCGCGATTGAGACTGTGGCATGGATAACTACGTTTGCTGCGATTGTGGCGGCCGCGGCTATGCCTACTGAGCATGCAGACTATCTTGCGGGCGGTCTCCTTAGCGGTACATTGGCGAGGGTAGGTCAATTGGCGATCCTCATGATTTCCGCAGCAGTCATGATGATGATGCGCGAACATCATACGGCCCAAAGTTTTTTCCGTGGTGAGGTCATCAGCATATTTTTGATGTTGATCTCGGGCATGTTGGTCTTGGTGTCGAGTGATGATCTTGTCACTCTGTTTGTCGGGCTGGAATTGGCATCGATTGGGCTTTATGTGATTTTAGGCTACGTCCAGCCAAACCGGCGAAGCCAAGAGGGGGCAATCAAGTATTTCATTCTTGGTTCTGTCGCGGCAGCTATTTTGCTTTTTGGATTCGCACTTCTTTACGCCTCGTGCGGGACGATGCGTCTCAGTGGCATTGTTGCAGCTCTTCCGCCAATTGCTGGCCATGGATGGGTACGCCTTGGAGCGTTGCTGACATTAGTAGGGCTTGGATTCAAGTTGGCACTCGTGCCTTTCCACATGTGGGCACCGGATGCTTACGAATCTGCCCCCACTGGAATTACCGCTTTCATGGCAACAACAGTGAAGGTCATGATCTTGACGGTTGCGCTCCGTTTGTTTTCCGGTGCCTTCTCGAGTTTGAGTGATGTCTGGTACCCGGCGCTTATCATCCTGGCGGTTCTTTCTGTGATCGCGGGCAACATCATGGCCCTCGTCCAGTCGAACCTGAAGCGCATGCTCGCCTATTCATCTATTGCGCACAGTGGCTACATGGCAGTCGCTATTTGTGCCCTTTCAGCAACCGATACCAGCCTGCCGGTCAGGGCAATTCTGTTCTATCTCCTGACCTACGTCATCGTTTCGCTCGGTGCCTTTGCTGTGGTCATGTCCTTGGAAACTCCGGACAATGATCAGCTGACTATTGACGACCTGTCTGGATTGGCAAAAAAACGGCCCGGGTTGGCCTTCGCCATGACAGTATTTATGCTAAGCTTTGGAGGTATGCCTCCAACTGCGGGTTTCATTGGAAAGTTTTTCGTCTTTAACGCAGCCCTGAACAACCATCTGTACGGGCTTGTATTCGTCGGCATCATCGGCAGCACGATTTCCCTGTTCTATTACCTTCGGCTCGTGGTCCGCATGTACATGGCACAGCCTGTCGCGCCGTTTGGTGCCGTCAACACGGCCAACGGACGGTTCAGTCTGACCAACTTGGTTCTTGGTTTTGCGGTCGTGAGTACGCTCCTTCTTGGAACCGTTCTCCCTGCGGAGATCATGGACCGCTTGGTTGGAGCGGCAACCGAGGTTGCCCGGAAATAAGCCTGGAGGAAGTGTGAGGCCTTTGCTGTTTCACTTTCTTGGCATTCCCGTGCCTGCTTGGCATTTCTTCTTTGCGGTCGCCGCTTTGGCGGCTTTTTTTTTGTTTCGTAGCGCCATGTGTAAGTCACACAGCGGGATTTCCAAGAAGTCACTGAGCGTCATTTTCTCGGCAGGTTATTTTGGCGTCATCGTTGGCGCGATGGTCTGGTCCAAAGTGATTGAGGGATCCGGATTATACCCCGCCGGCTTGCCGGCGCACTTTGCGATGTCATCTTCCGGTGGAATTATTGGCGGCGCGATCTGCGCATCCATCGCGGCCAGTTTTTTTCGTATTCCGATTGCGATCGTAGGTGACGCGGCAGCGGCCCCTGTACTCTTGGCGTTTGCGATTGGGCGGATTGGATGTTTTTTGAATGGTGACGACTATGGTGTCGCCGTTTTGCCAGACCTGAGATGGCTGGGAGTGATTTTTCCGAACCTTCATGACGGCGGAGTTCCGCGTTACCCAGTCCAATTGTATGAGTCGGCAGGCTGTCTTGTCGGTATCGTCTTGAGTTTGGCTTTTAGATCAAAGGCGACTCTACGAGGTCAGCCTTTAGAAGCCGGGGTGATCGGGAGCTTAACGCTGATCTGGTATGCTACCTTGAGATTTATGTTGGAGGATCTGCGGGATGATTGGCGCGGATTGCCTGCACACTTTTCTGAAGTATTTTTGTTTTCTCCCCCTCAAGTTCTGGCGTTGGCGATGTTCGCGCTGGGAATATTTTTTTTATTAAGGCTGAAAGTCAATGAATAGCGGAATGGCTCTCAGTTTAATCACGGCTTTCATGTGGGGGATCCTGCCAGTTGCACTTAAGCGCGTTCTGCAGCATTTGGATCCTGTTACGATCACGTGGGTCCGTCTGGTGTTCGCGACGGTATTTGTCGGCAGCTACTATGTTTGGTCTGGCAAATGGCCTGCTCCCGCAAAATTCACACGACGAAACGTGATATGGCTTTCAGGGGTGGCTGTTTCCATGGCAGCCAATTATTGGTTATTCCTTGCGGGCCTTCATCTTGTGTCTCCGCCCGTCGCGCAATTGACCATTCAGACTGGGCCACTTTTTCTGGCACTTGGTAGCTGGTATTTTTTTTCGGAGAAACTTCGACGCAGGCAGCTCGCTGGTTTCGCTGTGATGCTTTTGGGCTTTTGGTTTTTTTATTCAGGAAATTTGGGAGCCGGCATGGGGCCTCCAAATTCAGCGGCGGAATTTACAGGAGTCATCCTCGTGGTTTTAGCCGCCATAGCCTGGACGATTTACGCCCTGATTCAAAAACTTTTGGGAGCCCATTTCCCAAGTTCCTTCATTCTGCTGGCAGGTTATGCAGGCGCCGGCATTTTTCTTGGGCCGGTGTCGTCCCCAGGAACAACAGCGAGCTTAAGTCCGTCTCAGGGTTGGTACCTTCTTTTTTGTTGTGTGAACACCGTCGTCGCCTACGGTTGCTTTGCTGAAGCAGTCCGGCGATGGGAGGCTCCGCGGGTCAGCGCAATCCTCGCCATCACTCCGATCATCACGTTCGCGGCATCCATGGTGGAGGCACAGATTTTTCATGGTGAAATTCCTGCCGCCTTGATCGCGAGCTCTACTCAATTACTTGGCGCAGGGCTCGTCGTTGGGGGCTCGATGGCAGCTTCTTTGGGTTCGGGTGGCCAGTTCAAAAAGAAGGGGCGAGAGAAGCCTCTCGCCCCTTGAGGGTGCATCAGTCGTGACCAAGTGTCGGAGTCGTCGGAGGCTGTTTGGTTGCCTCAATTGCAGAGAGAGAAGTTTTGCCGATGACGTAAACCGTCTTTACTGCATTGGCCTCGGTTTGGGTCAGAATCCAGGACTCTGGTGTTCCCTTCTTTTCCCAGATGTTGATCTCCAACGCCGGCATACTGCCGTCAAAAGAGATCTTCAAGGTATGGGCTGGGGGCGTTTCCCGCGAGTCGGTGACGATCTTATCTTTTAGCCCCAGAACCTCCGTGGCCTTTGCAAACTCAAGGTCAACCAAAAGAGAACGGATTTGGGGGACGCCCTTTGTGGCATCGTCGGCGCTGAACCAATCTCCGTTTTGCTTTTTGAAAACCTTACCATCGAGGGTGACTTCGTTGGCCTTGTCGCCGCTAAAACTGAAGATCTTCCGGTCTCGAAAGTCTGATGCGGTTTTCGCCAGCTTCCCTTTGATATCATCATTTAGCTCTACAATCGGCTCTGCGCCACCTAGCCAGGCTTGGATTTTTTTATCTCTCTCGATGAATTTCAGGTTAGTCACGGGATCATCAGCGGATTTCAATCGGACTTCAGCTAGAACTTTACCGTTGAAGGCCTTCTTTAACTTCTCATCAGGATTGTCAAAAAAGGCGGTGGCGTTGGCCCGGCCAATGTCATCCAGAAAGACCCTGACGGCAGTTTGATCTGCAGGCAAAACCTCTGGGCGAACAATGGAGAACACATTGTCTTTCTTTTCGATCTTCAAGGCAGGGTGGCCCGGTCGAATCAGCTCGATCTGTGAAACCTTCGTCGAGTCGAATGACAGGAGCGCCTTGTCCCGGAAATCATGAAGAGACTTGCCGGTCGAAACAGCAAGATGTTGGCTGCCGACATGAACCTTTCCGGAGCCCTCGATCATCGCATATACGGAGTATCCAACCGGGGCATTTGTCCCAACCAGAAGGGTCGTAGAACCCTTTTCGGTTTTCAGTTGAATCACCCGCCTTGGCTTGTCCAGGCCGAAGCTCGCAAGGTCCGGGTCGGACTCACTGACGACCTTTTCGTATTTGTAATCCCGCAAGGTTGTTAACAGGTTATCCACAGAAGGTTGATCAGCCAGAACCTTTATCGGACGGGTGATGCGCCATTTCCCGAGGGATCTCTCCATTGAGATGTCCACAGGTTCCTTGGGTTCTTTGTTGGAGAACTCAATACCTATGATTTTATCGACTTCTAAGGAAAGAAGAAGATTCTCGGTTTCCTTCTTCTTGTCGTCACGTTTGGTTTGCCATTCATCCCAAGTTGCAAGGCCACCAAGAGCTAATAAGACTGTCGCTAGAATTCCGGCGGTTCTCATTTGATTGCTGGTTCTCACGCCTGCCGCCTCCTCATCCAGACAAAGAGTCCGCCAGCCAAGAACAGGAACGGATAGATCCACGCCAGTCCCAACAACAACAGTTGGCTAAAGCCAGACGTGATATTGAGGGTGCTTTTGCCTGCGTCCTTGGGTCTGATCGAGATGAAGTCGTCATCTTGAAGCAGATAGCTGATTGCGTTGAGAAAGAGATCGCGGTTCTCTTGGCCGTTGACCGATTGATTGGTGGCAAATTGTGAGGAACCCACGACCACCAGTCGTATTTCCTTGCCGCCGGACGCCAGAGGTTCTTTGGCATCCTTGTTATCCGGTTTTTCTGCGTTGGCCGTTTCCGGAGCTGCTGATTTTCCGGTGGAGACCGCCATGACCGGGAATGTGCCCGTTTCAATCCTGTCGTTGCTGATGTTGCCACCAACATCGCCACGGCCATTGACGTTTTTGACTTTGATAATCACTGGTGCCGTCTTGGCAACTAATGACACTTTCATGCCAGCTGCATTGTTCGCAACTTCTTTGACAGATCTACTGCCCGGCATGATCACAGCGACTTTTGACTGAGCAGCAAAATCCTTCGTGACCGGACTTAAATCGTCAAAATCGCTGACGATAGCGTTATTTTGGCCAAGAAATACGGTTCTGGGGTCATCCGGTCTCAGGATCAAAAGGTCGTTGGACAACAGAACACCGTATTTCTCAAGCAAACCGTTTAACGTCGGAACTGGGACCATGGCTTCCACCATTACCATCAGTCCGCCGCCATGCTTTAAGTGATCCTCAAGCAAACGGGTTTCTTCGATCTTGAAGTCATACTTAGGGCCGGCAATGACGACAAGGTCAGCATTTTCAGGGACTCTGGCCTCTTCAAGCAAGGACAGTTCCTTCAAGTCATATCTATTGCCTTCCAGTTCTACCGCCATCACATTCAGGCCGGCTGCATCGGTGCCGCGCAGCGCGCTTTCACCGTGGCCCTTGGTGAAGAAGATTTGCTTTGCCTTGTCTTTGAGAACTTTCACCAGCCCGTTGGTGATCTTTTCTTCATTGAAGGTTGTGATCCGGGCTTCTTGCTTGGTGCCCCCTGATTCAGCCTTGAAGATGACAGTGTTGCCGGACGTTAATTTTTCGCCGATCGCCTTGGTCGGTTCGCGGTTCGGGTCGATGTATTCAATTTTGAGGTTGGCGCCTTTGCTCGTATAGAGCCCGATCAGATCTTGAAACTGTTTTTTAGTTTCCTGATCCTGGAAAAAAGCGAGGACATCAATCTCGACGTGTCGTTTTTCAATGGTCTCAATCGCTTTGAGTGATTGCTCGGCCAGAGTGTTGCTTTGAGAACGGGTAAGGTCGAGGTTCTTGTCGAAACGCGGACGTGACGTCAAAACTGCGATGGCAGTGATCACAGCAACGGTCATCAAGACTACGAATCCAGAACTCGCACCATATTTCGCACCCTTGCGAGCGAACATCGCCTTGAAGTTTGCGAGGTCGAGTGCCACCCAGAGGACAATCAACGCGAGAGCGGAAAGCCAGCCTCCATATTTGATCCAAATAATAGCAGGAAATGCCTTGGCGACGGCGCTTGAGATGGCAGCCACCAGGACGGATGCAAATGGAATTAAAAGTAGATCAGGTCTCATGGATGATTACCTCCACCGCTCAGAATCAAGTGAAACATTCGTAAGGAACAAGAACAGGGCTGTGAAGCACAGAAAATAAGCCAGGTTGCTGACCGAAATCATGCCTTTCAAAAAGACATCGAGATGGTCTGTTGAGGCGATGTACTTGATGAGTTTTTCGGCGACGCCACCACCACTCAAAGAAGGTGCCAGCCAGTTCAAAACGAGAAGAAGAAACAGGCCGAACATTGTGAAAAGAAAGGCCATGAACTGGTTGTTCGTCATGGACGAAATCCAGAGCCCAAAAGCAAGCTGCGAACACATTAAAAGAAACATGCCGAGCAACGATGCGATGATCACGCCGCCGTCCGGGTTGCCGTACTTCACAAGGAAAAGCGGATAAACTGACGAGGCAAGTAATACGATGCCCATCACTCCTGCAGTGGCAATGAACTTCCCGAGAACGATCTCGATCGCTTTGACCGGTGCAGTCTGAAGGAGTCGAAGGGAGGAATTCCGTTTTTCTTCCGAGAAGGAAGCCATCGTGACGGCGGGGACTATCAGGACGAGAATGAAGTTCAAATTATAGAAAAAAGCCCGCAGCAGTTGTTCTAGGGTTGGGGCTTGGCCCCCCATAGTCGATGCGCGTTGCTCGTATTCAATGTAGCTCACGACAAAATTCTGGAAGAAAGATCCCATGAGGATCAGAAAGAAAAACAAGATGGCTCCGCCTTTTGGTGAGGCGAAGTAGGATTTAATGTCTCGTTTGGCGATGGTAAATACGACACTCATTGTATTCACAGCCTCCTTTACTTAGTGACTTGGAAGAAGACTTCTTCCAGTGATTTTGTTTTTTGACGCAGTTCACGGAATCCGAAGCCGCCGTCCATCACGGCGCGGGCGACATCTTCCGGGGCATTTTCGCTTGCCGATTTTTCAACTCCAAATTCGATGGTGTCCTCCCCGTGATCGTCTTCGATTTTGGCATGGACGATACCGGGTAAGCCCTTTAACCGGGATAGGGCATCTTTTGCTGAATGGGCAACACGCAGCCGGAACACTTTACCTTGCGACAGGTCGCGGGTTAGTTCCTCGTAGGTGCCTTGGGTCACGATGTGGCCCTTGTTGATGATCACAATCCGGTCACAGGTGTTTTGCACTTCTGAAAGTATGTGTGAACTCAACAGGATGGTGTGCTTTCCGCCGAGGGAGCGGATCAATTCCCGGATCTGAACAATTTGTCCCGGGTCGAGGCCCTCGGTCGGCTCATCAAGAACAAGAACCTCAGGATCGTGCACGATCGCCTGCGCCATGGCAACGCGCTGCCGAAAACCTTTCGATAGATTTCCAACCAGACGATTCCGAACTTCAAACAGCGAAAGGCGCTGCAACGTGTCGTTGACCCTGGTGTTCAGAGCATTGGTTGGAACCTTGTGCAGCTTTGCCGCATAGGTGACAAAATCTTCGACCGTCATTTCTCCGTGGAGCGGTGGAACGTCAGGAAGGTAACCCAATCTTTTCTTGGCTTCGATTGGCTGTTCCGTGATGTCGTATCCAGCAATGACTGCAGAACCGCTGTCCGCGCCGCTACACCCACACAGGATATCCATGGTGGTTGTCTTTCCGGCACCGTTTGCGCCCAGGAATCCGACGATTTGGCCCTTTTCGACCGTAAACGAAACATCGTCCAGAGCCTTAAGTTGTCCATAGCGCTTGGACAGACCTTTCACCTCAATCATAAGTTTCCTCCCTGCATTTCAAACTGTTTCTGATCGCATTATAATCATGCTTCGCTGTCCTGCAAGGAACTAAAATGCCTCGGGCATGATTTTCATCATCCCTCCCGCCGCCCATCTTTTTTGAAGATCGGAATAGTGACTGGACCCTATATGCCCCGATTGCCCCACCGGGAACATCCAGACACTTTCCTTTGGTTGGGCAAGGTTCCAGATTATTCGCACCGATGGTCCGTGTTCTGGTTTTTCTGCTCGGACGAGATCGGCATAACCAAACTGGACTTGGCTTCCAACTTTAAAAAACCAGCCAATAAAAGGAACGTTTTTGACGAATGGGTGTTGTCCATTCCATTTGTTACGCTCTTGATAGGAAACTTTTTCGGGATTCGCCGCAACCTGTTGCAGGATTGCTGTGGCCAGGTCGGAATCATTTAAACCAAAGGCCGTGAAACTATTCTTTTTCGCGATCAAGGCGACCAGCCATGCGCGTTCTAGTTTCCAGTGATATTTTTCATTTTCGCCGAGTTCTGGCTTGTAATGATCCTTGAGGCGCCCCAGCAGGGCCTTGTACATCAGGTGTTCTGAAGTGATGCTTTCGTCGAAAGTGCTTGGCTCGCTTTGACCTGAGCCGTCCCAACGCAGCCACTTTTGTTGCATGTTCTTTTCCGCCTCGGTCGAAGAGACCGAATGGACGGCCAGCCAATAAAGCAGCTCGCGGCGGAATCGAGAGGTGGTATCCAGCTGAAGGTCCAGCATTTGTTCTTGGAGGTGATTGTTTCGGCTGGCCAGAACCGATGTGATTCGTTCCTGCCGGTCCTCGCCGTACCATCCATGTCCAAATCGATCGACCCACATCCGCTGGTTCGCGGTTGCCATGGATGTCGGTTTGAAATTTTTCTCTGCCTCAATCCATAATCTCGGGCGTTCTGCCGGGGGTGCAAACTTGCGCCATTCTCCAACATTTGCAGGCTGCGGAATGCGGCCCGTAACCTCCCTGACAACACCAGTTCCTGAGGCGCGGTAACCGATGTTGCCCTTTCGGTCCATGATCAAGATATTCTGGGCGGGGGCTGCGAAACGGTCAGCGGCGGCATTGAGATCGTTCCAGTTTTTTGCGCGGTTTAGATCCAAGGTGGGCAGGCCCAACCGGCCCGGCTTTAAAGGTAGCCACTGGCGGCTGTAAAATTTTCCGCTCCCTGCGGGCATCTCAACAAGTGGACCTCGATGGGTTTTGCGAACTTGAAGTTGGTGTGGTTTATCCCCCTTCACTTCGATGGAGACGGTGGTGATTTCGATGTCTCGCCACTGCTTTCCTGATCCCCCGTGGGCATAGGCGTACTTCGTGCCTTCTGGATTGATTTCTTCTTCCAGCAGGTCGTCCACATCCTCACCAACGTTGGTGAAGGCCCAAGCCAGTGACGGATTCATCCCGAGGATTACGCCAGGAAGTCCTGGGAGTGCAACGCCTGTGGCCCATTCATTGGCTTTGGTTTTAAGCCTCAGGGCGTACCAGATTTGTGGAGTGCTTTGCCCCAGGTGTGGGTCGTTTGCCAGATACGATCCCGCGGGTCCATGCCATGCCCAGGAATTGCTGCCGATGGCATAGGGCTCCGTGTTCATCGCGGGACGAGAAGCAAATTCCTGGGCGCTAATCGCCTTTGCCGGGAGAGCGTCACTGCCATGGGGAATAACGAGAGGCTTGCGTTCGCGCTCATTGAAGTACGGTTTGTTCCAGGGGTGTTCCATGGTGTAAATGAAATTCTCCCAGGCGGGGGGAAGAACTTTGCGCCATTTGGCTTGCGTCAATTCATCTTCACTGCTGGATGACAGCGTTTCAGCCATCGATAGTATGACGAGAAGTGTGTCTTCGCAGTGCCATGGCTCTGGCCTCTGTCCCGTGATCGTGTATTCAATTCCCCACCGGCCAGGGAATTTTTCAATGAATTGATTGACGCCCAAAGCATAGGATTCGCAAAATTCGCGATGCTCTGGCGGTAAAAGTCTGGCCGATTCTTTCATTATGTTTGCGCGGTCTTCACGTTGAGCGCGGATGTCCAGATCCAATGCCTTTGGGCCGAACCATGCCGCCAATCTGCCGCCCGCTTTTCGGCGGATAAGGTCCATCTGCCACATGCGCTCGCTGGCAACGACAAAGCCCTGTGCTTTGGCCACCTCCGTCCAATTTCCGGCGGTAATGGTGGGAATTCCCGATTCATCAAATGATACGGTCGCTTCCGGGAGATGCTTTGCATATTCGCGTTCGGCAAGGCCTTGGCGCTTGACGGCCCAGAAAACCGTCACAGTGACGATCACAATGAGTGCAGAAATAACCGCGGCCAAGACTTTTCTCAAAGTCCACTGAGTCCAATACGTCCGTTGATGGGAACCCATGATTTGCCTCCATGCAAAAGAGTAGGATTTTTTGATGCGCACGAAATTTAATACGGACGCCCTATGAGGCCAATCCTGTCCTGAATCCGGTTCAGCTTCTCGGTCGCCAAACCGCGGGCTTTCCGTGAGCCCTCTTGCAAGAGATTCCTTAAATCTTCCTGACGACCCATCCAGTGATTGTACTGTTCGCGCATCGGACCGAAGGTCGCCGAAATCTTTTCGAGTAGTTCCATTTTCGCGTGGCCGTATCCGTAGCCACCACTCAAGTATTTCTCTCTCATTGCCCGGATCTCGTCCGGAGTTCCGAGTAGCGAGAATATTTTTACGACGTTGCAGGTATCTGGATTTTTTGGCTCAGCCAGGCCCTTGGCGTCGGTGACGATACTCAACACTTGCTTCTTCCACTCCTTGTCGTCAGCAAAAAGAGAAACCGTGTTGTTTTTTGATTTGCTCATCTTTTCGCCGTCAGTTCCCGGAACGACAGCAACGGTGTCAGAGATCATCGGTTCGGGGATCACCAGGGTTTCGCCAAAACGATGATTGAAGCGTTGGGCCATGTCGCGCGTCATCTCAAGGTGCTGCTTCTGGTCTTGTCCAACCGGAACAAGGTTGGCGTCAAACAGCAGAATGTCGGCCGCCATGAGGATCGGATAATTGAAGACGCCCATGTTGATGTCGAGGCCCTTTGCCTGGGCGTCCTTAAAGGAATGGGCGCGGGACATAACGCCAAAGGGAACCTGGCAGCTCAGGATCCAAGCCAATTCATTCACCTCGGGCACCGCAGACTGCGCGTATAGCAAGCTTTTTGAAGGATCCAGTCCACAGGCCAGAAAAGACGCCAGCATCCGGTAGCTGTTCAGCCTGTTCTCTTCCGGGTGGTAATGCTCGTTGAGTGCGTGGAAATCTGCCAAAAAAAGGAAGAGTTCATAGTGATCTTGAAGATCTATGGCCGGTTTGTAGGCGCCAAAATAGTTTCCCAGGTGAGGCATTCCGGTCGCCCGGGACCCGGTCAGGACGCGTTTTTTTTTGTTGGTGGACATCAAGCCCGCTCTCCCCAGGTCAGGGTCATGATTTTTTATGCTGCCGGGGTCGGTTTCTTTCCGTCCGGGCAGGAACTTGGTAATATATTTTAGGCGGTTAGAGATTCATAGGCCAAAAGTTACTTCAAAGATGTGCGCTGCGGCGTGTTGATGTTTTTAAGAGGCGTTTGCCAGTCAAGGAGTTCTCATGACGCTGACCAAGGACACCCTAATTGAGATGATTCGCGACAAGGTAGGCTTTCCCGTCAAGGAGGCAAAGGACATCCTTGAGACCGTCCTTGAAGAGATCAAGCAAAAGCTTGAAGACGGCCGTGAAGTCAAAATTTCTGGCTTCGGGAAGTGGAACGTCAAGGAAAAGCGGTCACGCCCAGGGCGCAATCCGCACACCGGACAACGCATCGAGATCACGGCCCGTCGCGTCGTGACCTTTCATCCGTCCGATAAATTGCGTGAATCTGTGAATCGTCAGGAGCGTGTCACAGACACGGGAACCTCAGGCGACGACGAGTTCGAATAAACCGCTGTTTTCGAGTTTCTCAATGGAAAAGCCGCCCCCAGATCAACAATTGCTGGATGGCGGCTTTTCTTGTTTCTGGTGAAACCAAGACCCGGTAAGCTACTCGTTTCCGGGGGGTTCATATTGTGAGACTGACAAAGATTTACACGAAAGTGGGAGACAAGGGGCTGACCTTTCTGGCCAATGGCACCAAGGTCCCGAAATACCACCTGCGCATTGAGGCTTATGGCACAATTGATGAGCTCAACTCATTCACCGGGCTCTTGCGCGACCAGTTGCATCTTTTGGAGCAACATAAGGGCATGCCACGCATAGGAGAATTGCTCCAGCGACTGCGCCGCATTCAGAACGAGCTATTTGATGTTGGTGGAGAACTTGCCACGCCAAAGGAGTCACTCGACCTTTTGCGCCAACAAGTTGTGACCCATGAATCGGTCTCGCTTCTCGAAAAAGAAATCGACGAATACAATGATCTTCTGGAGCCGCTGGCAAATTTCATTCTGCCGGGGGGGCATCAGGCCAATGCGATGGCCCATGTGGTTCGAACAGTATGCCGCCGGGCGGAGCGTGCCGTGGTAGCTTTCGCCAGTGAGGATTCTGTTCGTGAAGAAGTTTCGATTTATCTCAATCGTTTGAGCGACTGGTTTTTTGTCGTCAGTCGTGTGATCTCCCAGGAAGCCGGCGTTCCGGAAATTCTGTGGCAACAGAAGGGCAAGAATGTCCCGAAGGTTTAATTGTCCTTGGACTCATTTCGTTCTTGCAGGTTTGTCGGCAGCTTTTTTGCTGGTTTCCGTCGGGCAGGTGTTTGCTGGAGCGGGACGCGTCGTGTGGGCTACTAAAGTTGCTCAAGAGGCAATCTCGCGCGACCGGAAAAAAATGCTTCGCCTTGACGAAATTTCGTTAAAAAGAGCGGTCCAAGCGGCCTTTCGTGCGGGCGGCTTATATGTTCCCCTGGAAGATGTTATTCTGGGCAACCGTAAGGCCACCGTATGGTTGGCAGTCCCATTTCGGATTCCTTGGGCTGGAACTTTTGTTTATGGCCTTTCACGGGAATTTATCTTCGATTCATCCGTTGGACGTGATCAATGAGCGCAGTTTCAGGACAAAGTACGACAGACCAGGTCCTTGAGTCCGTTGTCGCTGATGTGGAGGCAGCCTACGGTAAAGATGCATTTGTGACGGCCAAAGAGGAGTTTTACAGCCGCTTCGGGAAGGTTTTTCCTGAAGACCCATTTTACGAATCCAGAATGAGCTATTTCTTGGATTTTTTTGTTCTCCTTCGTCCGATTCCTGGCGAGTCTTCCACCCCGTTTATGAAGTTTGCTTCATTCAACAAATCAAACCCTGCGCATTTGATCGTCGCACTGGAGTCCTTCCGGCATTCAATTTTTGAAGTGGAATCAGTGGTGGGTTCAAGTGGTATGTCCGTGTTGGATCTTCGTACCGGTGAGATTTACAAGGTAAAGTCCAAGGGCGAGGAGTCCTTTCGGGGGTTCACGAAGGGCGCCGTTTTCCAGGGATTTCTCTTTCCTTCGGATGATTTCTCTTTTTTGGGAAACGGTCTGGTCATGCACCCGTCTCAGGCTCTAGCGATCATCAAAAAATTTCTTAAAAATGCTGTTAAATCAGTGGATTTTGACGAGCAGGTGGTTCTAGCCCGGCTTGCGTTTGTCCAACTGAAAGCTTTGCGCCACAGTCATGCGGGAGCAAAGCGGATCTACGGAAACGAACTGGCTATTTCCTGATTTTTTTGATTTTTTTAAATTATAGCCCTGTCGGGCCGCCATTCCCTTTGCGCCTAAGAAAACCAGTGTTTTTGCCGAATCAATCGGTGAGGTTCTGGTATTCCGGACCCCTACAAGAAGGTGCGAATGGTTCTATTTCGCGACATAGTGAAAAAAGCCTTGGGGCTGACTGAAGAGCAAATTCAGCACGCTGAAGATCATGCTGTAAAAGCAGAAATCAGTCTGACTCATGCTGTCGAGTTGCTTGAATTTATTCCCATCACTGAATTTCTTGACGGTATGTCGAAGGTCTACCGTGTCCCAAAAATCAGATTGGATGAAATCGACATCCCGAGGGTAATCATAGAACTGATTCCCCGGGAAGTGGCGATGAAGTTCAAGGTTATTCCGGTTTCCCAGTCGCCCAACGAGATTGTTGTGGCCATGGCAGATCCGCGCGAACTTGAGACAGTCAATGCTGTGCGTTTCAGAACGGGGCTTTTTGCTCGTCCTGTCTTGGCTGCGGAAAGTCATCTCACCGATGCCCTGGCAAAATACTATGGCCGGACCAGCACCGATTTGTCGGAACTCGAGAAACAGGGCAAAGACCTTGAAACTGCGATTGACGTTCTCGGTGTCAAGCGTCAACAAATCGGAGCCGGAAACCAGGAGAGTGACGGACCGATCATCAAGTTGGTGAATTACATCTTGCTGGAAGCCCAGTCGCGCGGTGCCTCCGATATTCACATTGAACCTTATGAAACTTACGTTCGCGTTCGACTGCGCATCGACGGCGTGCTGCATGAGTTGACCCGTCCGCCGGTCAACATGAAGCCAGCCCTCATTTCCCGGATCAAGATCATGTCGCGTCTGGATATTGCGGAAAGCCGTCTGCCGCAAGACGGTGCCATCAACATCCTCATGGGCTCAAATCCGGTCGATTATCGTGTCAGCTCTTTGCCAACGGTATACGGCGAAAAAATCGTGATGCGTATCCTCGACAAGTCCGCCTTGAAGGTGGACATGACCCAGCTCGGTTTGGAGCAGGATCAGCTGGACAAATTCATGTCGGCCATCGAAAGCCCTTACGGCATGGTGCTTGTGACCGGCCCGACGGGTTCAGGAAAAACGACGACACTTTATTCCGCGCTGACCGAATTGAATCAGGAATCAGACAACATCATGACGGCCGAGGATCCCGTCGAATACAATATTGAAGGCATCAATCAGATGCAGACCAAGGCCGAAATTGGTTTGACCTTTGCCGAGGCCTTGAAGTCATTCTTGCGCCAGGATCCGGATGTCATCATGGTCGGTGAGATCCGGGATTTGGAAACGGCTGAAATTGCCGTCAAGGCAGCCTTGACGGGTCACATGGTGCTTTCGACCCTGCACACAAACAGTGCTCCAGATACCATCCGCCGCTTGTTGAACATGGGCGTCGAAGCCTTCAACCTTGTTTCAGCCTTGAACTGCATCACTGCACAGCGTCTTGTGCGAAAAATTTGCGTCAAGTGCAAGATCGCCGATGATTCGGTCACTCCAGCGATGTTGATCAAGGCCGGAATTGCGCCTCAGTTTGCGCAGCGGATCAAGCCCATGAAGGGTACAGGTTGTGGAGTTTGCGGGAACACGGGGAACAAGGGGCGTGTTGCGATCCATGAAGTTCTCAAGGTGAATGATGCAATCCGCGAATCTATCATGAAGGGCGAGGCTTCGATGGATTTGAAGAAAATTGCGATGATGAACGGAATGCGAACTTTGCGGCAATCGGCGCTGATGAAAATGGCAGCTGGATTGATTTCCCTCTCTGAGGTTTTGAGTAACACAGCAGTAGACGAAGACGGAGATGCTGCCGCGATCGAAGCGGCCTGACATTAAGGGATTTCGTAGTGGCTGATTTTGCATACAAAGCGAAAAGCAAGGACGGCAAGTTGTCGGAAGGCGTCATTAGTGGCCCTTCGGATTCTGTCGTCCGAAGTCGCCTGACCCGTCAAGGGTTGAAGGTGGTTTCAATCAGCAAGAAAAAGGCGGCAAAGGCTGGGTCAGCTGGTGGATCCGATGATGGAGTGACTGCGTTTGGTCCGATAAAAATTGTTGAAGATGGCAAGGGTGGATCGCAGATCATCATCGGCAGCGGTGCACCGAGTATCCGTGATCTCGTTATCTTTACCAAGCAGTTCGCGACCATGTTGTCGAGTGGAGTTCCACTCATCCAAACCATCAATGTGTTAGGATCCCAGCAGAAAAACAGGGTCTTCGCTGCGGTGTTGAGAAGGGTTCAGGGCGACGTCGAAAACGGAAAGACCTTGAGCGAGGCAATGCGTTCCCATAAAAGTTCTTTCGATTCGCTCTACGTTGCGATGGTTCGCGCAGGCGAGACCAGCGGTAGTCTTGATCAAATCCTTTTGCGCCTTACGACATATATCGAAAAGGCGGCGAAAATTAAATCCCAGGTAAAGTCTGCCATGGTTTATCCGGCCATCGTCGTTATAGCGGCGACTTCTGTGATCTCCATCCTGCTCGCATTTGTGGTGCCGACTTTTGCCAAGCAGTTCCGTGATTCCGGACGAGATCTTCCGGCGTTGACCCAGATCGTGGTCGATTTTTCAGATTTTTTTCGCCTTAATTATACCTACCTGCTCGGCGGCGCCGCCTTCTTGTTTTTTGCGATCAACACGTATCGCAAGACTGAGGGGGGAAGTTCTCGCTTCGACCACATCGTCCTTTACATCCCTGTACTCGGGGATCTGATCAGAAAGGTTGCCGTCGGGCGCTTTTGTTCAACCCTTTCGACGATGCTCAAGGCCGGGGTAAACCTTCTGGAAGCGCTGAGTATTTGTGCTGCCTCGGCCGGGAATAAAAGGATCGAGGAATTCATTCTTTATGTCCGGGCCGAGATTGAGCAGGGCGTTAAGTTCAGCACTCCCCTTGCCAAAGATGGCCTCTTCCCGCCAATGGTTGTTTCCATGGTTGAAGTGGGTGAGGCCACCGGTGCTCTGGATGACATGTTGTTCAAGGTGGCCGAGTTCTATGAAGAAGAAGTCGACGTGGCCGTTAAAACGCTCTTATCCATGATCGAACCGATCATGATCGTTACCATCGGATCGGTTGTCGGTTTTATTGTGATCGCCATGTACCTGCCGGTCTTTGACATGGCTGGCACGGTGGGCGGATGATGGGCTGAGTGAGGGCTTCACCCCCAGACGTGTTCACAGTCCTTGCAGGTGTATTCGTACAAGGAGGAGTCCTTTTTGGGCCGGACATCCCCTATCGATTCGGACCCACAGCGTGGGCATTTTTTTTGGCTATGATTCTGAATACAAAGAGAGTTCCGGCACCGGACCTCGCCGGGACTGGCTTCGGTTGTGTATCCAGGCCCTTGGCAGACCGGGCATCGGGCTGCTTTTCTTCGGTCTGAACTATCCACCAGTCGATTCCCCCGCCATCATGCTTTCTGGTCGCTCACAGGTTGCGAAACCTGTCTGTTTGAGGGATGTTACTCCGACCTAGGAGGACATGTCATGTACAAGAACCGCAAGCTTGCCGCTTACATCGATGGTCGCTGGATCGAGTCCCAAAACGGGGCTGAGTTTCCAAGCATCAACCCTGCGAATAAAAAAGACGTCATTGGAGTCTTCACCGAGTCCGGCAAGGATCAAGTTCGCGAGGCTGCTCATGCTGCCCGTAAGGCTTACAAGACCTGGTCGCAAACCCCTGCCCCAGTTCGCGCCAGCGTGATTGGAAATTTCGGTCGCCTGATCGAAGCCAACAAGGAAGAACTGGCCAAGGTATTGGCGCGTGAAATCGGAAAGCCACTTCGCGAAGCCTTGGGCGAGGTCCAGGAAGCCGTCGATACGTGTAACTTTTTTGTTTCGGAAGGACGTCGCCTTTACGGCCAGACCGTGCCATCTGAGATGCCCAACAAGGAGCTCTTCACCTACCGCCGTTCCATCGGCGTATTTGGCTGCATGACGGCCTGCAACTTCCCCTTCGCGGTTCCGGCCTGGTATTTCATTCCGGCACTGATCGCAGGCAACACCTGTGTATGGAAACCGAGCGAAGATGCGCCGGCGACAAGTTACTGGTTCACCGACTTGCTGCATCATGCGGGGGTGCCCAAGGGCGTCTTCAACACCGTGTTCGGCACGGGCCCAAAAACCGGCGCTGCCATGGTCGATTTGATCGACGAAGGGATTTTCGACAAAATCGGATTTACGGGATCGACCGAAGTCGGTCGCCGTATTGGCGAGGCTTGTGGGCGTAACCTGCAGGTTCCGTGTCTGGAATTAGGTGGCAAGAATCCAATGATCGTCTGCCGCGATGCAGATATTGACCTCGCCCTCGAAGGCGCCCTGTTCAGCGGATTCGGAACCGGTGGTCAGCGTTGCACCTCCCTTGGAAATCTTATCGTCGACTCCTCAATCCACGATCAATTTGTTCAGAAGCTGGTCGACCGCGCTTCAAAGATGGTCATCGGTGATCCGATGCAGCCTGGAATCATGTACGGACCTTTGATCAGTGAGCGTTTTCTCAAGGGGCATTTGGGTCACCTTGAAACACTCATTGAAAAGCATCACGAAATGCCCCTTGGAAAAGGTGGTTGGATTGGTCACGGGGTGGGTTGGGATCACATGAAAGGTGATGCTGAAAACGGCTTCTATGCCCGCCCAAACATCGCCCTCAATGTGAAAATAACGGATCGGATCTACAGTACAGAAACCTTTGGGCCACTTTTCAACGTCATGAAGTTTCATGACTTTGAAGAGGCCATGGCCATGGCGAATGATCACGGATACGGTCTGTCGTCTGCGATTTATACGAATAATCCGATGCTCGTTTATCAGTTTAAGACAGGCATTACCGCCGGCATGTCGAGCATCAACAATTCGACCACCGGTGCCGAGGCCCACTTGCCGTTTGGCGGTAATGGAAAGAGTGGCAACGGTGGACGCCAATCGGGAATCTGGGTCATTGACCAGTTTACCAAGTGGCATGCCGTAAACTGGGACATGTCAGGAAAACTTCAGTTGGCCCAGATGGATACTGCGTATGTCGAGCCAGACTTGAACTACAAAATCCAGATTTAATTTCTAGGCAACTATCCGTTTCAATTGATGAAACCCGCCCCTTAAAGGGCGGGTTTCATTTTTTTGCGAGATATCCGCAAGGTAATACAGGGGAGTGGGTCCTGAGGGGGATCGCTCCCCGCTTTAACATGCGGAAGAAAAATAACATTTTTATGTTCGCGCGCTGGGTCCTTGCCCCTGCCGCGGTCCTTGTCACCTGTATTTTCATCACCCATCTCATTGTCGTTACCAACGGCATCCGTAAACTTGAACGCGGCGTCGGGCTTCGTGCTAAATCCCTCGTGACAGACTTTCATGCAACCACCGAGGGTCAGGCCTTACTAAAGCGCGCCCGTATTTATGCTGACTTGAGCCAGTCGACGCATTTACTGGATGGCATGGTGGTGGATCGTGATGAATCAGGCAAAGCAATCCATGAGTGCGACTCATTGCTCTTCTCATCCCTGCGCTATGTGGCTTTGACTAAACTTGGATTCATCGATCTTGCCACTCCAGCTTGGGAGGCGATCAAGAAAAGTCGCACACCTGCGGATGGCTGGCTGCGTCATCCGCGTTGTCCGCAAACCCCCTTGTCGAGAGACATGACCTTGGGACTTTTGGTGTCCCTGAGTCAAAATCCACCGGATGCCGCTCACATATTGGAAGTAACCCGGGGGGATGTGCACCGGTTTGATGGATATATTTCCAATGGTCCATTTTATTTGAGCTTTTTCAGTCCAGGATTCCGTGCCGCGTTTGACGAGATGGCTTTAGTGATAGGTCAGCCATCTTCGGGATTGGCCATGAGCTTTTGGACAACAGAGTTTGACGCATGGACCGCAAATGGAGATTACCGCTCACACCTTGTGGCACTTACCATTTGGCTGGAATATGAAATTGAACACATGGCGAAGTGGGAACACCGGTCGGGATCGATGATTGATCTCATTGCTCCGTTGGTTGATCCTTTGGCGGAGGTTAACGTTCGCAATTTTCGTTTGACCTGGTCAGCCCAGTCTCTGCTCCGCACAGATCCAGATAATCTTTTTTTTCAATGGTTGGCTCTGAGGTCCATTGGCGCATTAACACCCGACCGGCGTGTGGCCCTGGCAAAAAGACTGCTTGCGATGCCGGCCTTTCCCGAAATGCGTCTACCCGCCAACTGCGACCGCCGGGCTGATTATGTGTGGCAGCGTCCTTCTGGACAATCGCGCGAGCGTCGCCATCCATGCACAGAGGCATTTGCTGGAACAGACTTCCTGTGGATGAGTGCCATGCTGCTGGAAAATGATTAGGAGAATTCCCCTTCTCCTTCTCCTTCTCCTTCTCCTCAGGCATCTGATTGCAAAAGATCTCGCGCATTGGTGCCGAGGGCGATCCTTGAGGCCGCCATGGTGATGATCAGCGTCAATGTGAAGATAAGCAACGCGGGAACGACAGCAGCCGATACGGCAAAAACCCAGACCCCGTCGAAGATAAAAACCGATAAAACCCATGCGATGCCAAAGCTGATGGCGAGGCCTGTGAAGGCGGCAAAAAACGCGACAATTGCTGCCTCTCCGAGAACGCGAACGTAGACTTCACGAAACGAGGCTCCCAAGACCTTGAGGATGGCCGTTTCATAAGAGCGCGCCCGGGACTGCTGCAGGGTGATGGCTGTCAAAACCCCCATCCCGGCCAGCAGGCAGAGGAGCGCCATAGCCGTGATGGCCAGGGCGACCTGCTGTGAAATGGCAAGGATACGGTCGACCGAGGCTTTGACATCAACAATTGAAACGTTGGAAAAAGACTGCGCCAGCTCGCGCTGAAGTTTTTGCGTCGTCTCAAAGTCCGTTTGTCCCACTGTGCCCAAGTATGTCCGGGGGGCATCGTCAATCACGCCTTCTTGAAACTGGACAAAAAAGTTTGGCTGGAAGCTGGCCCAGCGCACGCGACGAAGGTTGACCACCCTGCCTTTGACGGAGATTCCTTGGACGTTGAATTCAAGGATGTCGCCGATTTTCATTCCAGTCCGTTCAGCAAAACGTTTTTCCAAGGAGATTTCTGGAATATCCTGCTTGCTTGGGTCATACCTGACGGTTTCAAATTCCCTCCCCGCCGCCAACGCCTCGCTGGTGGTGAGGTGTCCTCGGACCGAGAGATTGTAGGTCCGGTTCTTGAACTGCTCTTCGGTTTGCCGTTCCCGCGTGCCAGGAATGTTATCAAAAGTTTCGCCGGTGATTTTATCGTTGATGCGATCAAGGCGGGCGCGGATCAACGGTGATAAGGATCCAGATGAAAGATTTCGTGATTCAAGAAATTGCCGTAGTGGGGCTTCCTGTTCCGGCTGGATATCAAACAGAAACAGGCCAGGTAGTACCGTTTTGTCTGACGATGTCAGTTCAGAGGTCAGAATAGCTTGTATTTGCGGTACGGCACTGATCAAGGCGGCACACAGCCCCAAGGTCACAAAGGACACCATCAAGGTCTGCCCGGAACGCATCGTGTGGCGTAACGCCATCAAGATTGGCCAGGACTTCCGTCCGGTTTTTTGCTTGATGAGGCGGGAGAATGGCCCGAGGCTGCGAAGCAGCAGAATTCCTGATCCCGCAAGGATCAGAATTGCAATTCCGGTGATCATTAAAAAAAGAATTCCGGCCTTGGGGCTTCGTGCTTGCCACGATGCTAGTCCGAAAATGATCGCCGTCGATGGCAAAGCCGCCATCAGCCAACCCAATGGTTTAATGCGAGACGGGTCTTGGTGTTCTCTAAACAGTGTCGCCGCACTCATGCCCTCAAGATGCAAAAACACAGGAAGTGCTGCGATGGGCGTGCCCAAGGTTCCCATGATCAGGGCCGTAACCACGGAATCTTTTTGGATGGTGACCGTGATGGCTGTTCCCAGAAAGGGGGCAAGGATTTCCCGGATCGATGGCAATAAAATCGCAGCGATTGCGACGGCGCAAACAGCCCCGCCAAATCCAAGGATGATCAACTGCCATCCAATGATCCATCGCGCAGACGATGGTCTGGCCCCGATGGATTGCAGGATTGCGAGGTCGCGTATTTTGGTGCGGACGTGGGCCAGGATTAAAAAATTGCCGCCGATGCCCGATAGGATGATGGCGATGAGGGCAACGATTCCCAGATAATCACCGAGAAATTTTAAAACACGCCCTAGTTCGTCAGTGGCTGAAGTGTGACTCCTCACGCGGAGGTCGCTGCGTGTCTTAGCAAAATCCTTAAACTTTATTTCGAGATCGCGTTGGCTTGAACCCTGGGCAGACTCGGTGGGCTGGTTTGGCAGTGCGTATTGGCGGGCGTGGGTGATCCGGCTGCCCCTCTGGATCAATCCAGTTTGTTTTGCCCAATTCCGTCCGATATAAATTCTTGGCGCGATTGAAAAACTGGCGGACGAAGTCGATGGATCGCTGACGATGGTCCCTGCGAGTCGAAAGGCCTGATCTCCGATTTTAACGGACTGCCCAGGTTTCAGGTCTAATTGAAAATAAAGTTCTGGCGCAGCCAAGGCGACGGATTCTTGTTCCATGCGACGGAAGATGGCATCACTTGATGGTTTGCCGTCCTCGCCGGTGAAGGCGACCTGCCCGTAAAAAGGAAAGGTCGGATCAACGGCGCGGATTTCCATAAGCCTTGCCGGCGGCGGGACATTACTGGCTTTGGTAACGGCTGCGACCATACTGACCCAACCAAATTCTTCGGCGGTCTGAGTTCCGCGTGGGACGAGCGCATCAAAGCCTGCAATTTCCTCCTGGGTCATGGGGCGAAACGCCGACACTGCAATATCGGCTCCCAGGATTTCGCGTGATTTTCCGGATAGGCTTTGGTCGACAGAGGACTTCAAGGCGCTGACCGTGATGAAGCCAGTCAACCCAAGGGCGATATTTAAAATAAAGAAGAGTGAAAATTTTGGCGTGTTGATGATTTCACGCCATGCAAGTCTTCGCCAGATCATTAAAGAACCCTGTGAAGCTGGCCATCGCGCAGCTGGTAGCGGTGATCGCAGCGTTTGGCCAGTTCTTCATTATGGGTAACCAAGATAAGGGTGGTGCCATCTTTGCGCACCAAATCAAACAGCAGGTCGGTGACGTGCTCTCCGGTTTTTGCGTCAAGATTTCCACTCGGTTCATCGGCCAGCAAAATTTTTGGTCTGACCACGAGGGCTCTGGCAATAGCGACACGCTGGCATTCCCCGCCGCTCAGTTGGGACGGCAGGTGACTTGCGCGGGATCCAAGACCGACGGCTTCAAGTCGAGAAAGTGCCTCGACTTCAGCTGTCTTGGTGCCGGCGATTTCCAGGGGTAGTGAGACATTTTCAAGGGCCGTCAGGGTTTGCAGCAAATGAAATTGCTGAAACACAATGCCGACCGTTTTTGCTCGGAACGAGGCGAGGCCGGCTTGTGACATGTTGGTTAAATCAACGCCATCCATCCTGATGGTTCCAGTCTCGGGTTCGTCCAAACCGGCAAGGAGGCCAAGCAAGGTGGATTTTCCACTACCCGAAGGCCCCGTGATCGCAATGGTCTGGGCCGCGCCTGCCTCAAAATTCAGATTGGCTAACACGGACAGCTTCTGCCCGCTGCGGCTATAGGATTTGCCGACATTGACGACCGAAATGACTGACTTGTCGAGATTTCCAGAAGGGTGGCTCATAGGATGGGCTCCAGATTTTTCCAGATTGTTTCAACCATGATCCGGTGACCTTTTGGGTTCGGGTGAAGGCCATCGGGTAGCGTCAAGTCTGGGTGGGCCGCAACCCCTTCAAGCAAGAAGGGAATGACGGCAACCTTTTGTTCGCGGCCTATTTTTTTGAAAGCCCCTTCAAAGGACTTTGCATATCCGGGCCCGTAATTTGGAGGAATCTTCATTCCTGCCAAGAGGACTTTGATCTGGTTTTGCTTTGCGATCTTGATCGTGTCTTCAAGGTTTTTTTTCATGGCGGCGACTGGAAGGCCACGCAAGCCATCGTTGGCACCAAGAGCCAGGATCACGTGGGTCAATTGTTTTGGTGATTTCAGCTGAAATTTCAGACGTGATGGACCGCTGGCTGACGTCGCACCTGAGATGCCGGCATTGATGGCTTCCGCCTTGGGTCCAAATTTTTCTTTGAGGCGCTTGTCGAGTAATGCAGGAAAGGCAGTGTCCGGGCTAATTTCAAAGCCTTCGGTCAGAGAGTCTCCAAGGCAGAGAACCACGGGAACTGCTGCAAAGGCGGTTGAACTAATGGTAAGGAAAAAAAGTGAGGATAAAATCCACTTCATCGTCTTGTCTCCGTGAGTACGGATTCAAGGATACACCAAGTGGTGCTCAGGGCGGGACTTGAACCCGCACGCCTTACGGCACTAGCCCCTCAAACTAGCGTGTCTACCAATTCCACCACCTGAGCAAGGTGCATTTTACGAGGGATCAGGGTGTCGTGACTGGCGTCGCTGCAGGTTGCTGAGACGCCGCCGGGCCTGGTGAAGCCGATGGCGCCGCCGCAGATTCCGGGGCTGCAGAAGGACTCGGTGAAGCCGCCGCTGCTGCCTTTTCCTGCAATTTCTTGCCTAGACCTACGTTACCGCTTTTCCCTTGGATCACACTGAGGGAGATGGAGCTCACCATGAAAATCCCGGCTGCCGCGTAAGTCAGCTTGCCGAGCAACGTGGTTGCTCCTGTTGCGCCAAGAAGCCCCGATGACGATCCACCACCGAAGGCCGCGCCCACTCCTCCGCTGTGTCCACCTTGTACGAGGACGACGAGGATCATGAAAAGCGCGACGCCAACATGAATGATTGTCAATAGGGTTTCCAAGGCAAATCCTTTTACACTTCTCGCCCGGTCTCATGGCCCTTTCGGGTCACTGCAAAGTCGGACGTTCGGTTTTAATGGTGGCGCCTCCCAGAATCGAACTGGGGACACGTGGATTTTCAATCCACTGCTCTACCGACTGAGCTAAAGCGCCCTCGCGAGAGACCAAATATCTACGCACAGCTTTCGGACTAGTCAAGATGACTCTTGCATGGGCCATGGTCAAGCCATTACCCTGAGCACAGCTCAGGATCCTTTCTAAAGGTATTTCAGCATGAAAACCGCCTCGAGACCCATTTTTATAAAAAACGGCCCCCGCCCCGTGGTCATCGCTGGCCCCTGCATGGCAGAATCGGCCGAACTTTTAGAAGCAACGGTCGTCCCCCTCACCCGGCTGGCCCGGGAACTCGACTTTCACCTGGTCTTCAAAAGCAGCTTTGACAAGGCAAACCGCTCCTCCATCGAGGGGTACCGTGGTCCAGGTCTGGACCAGGCTATGACCTGGTTCAGCGACATCAAGTCCCGTCACGGGGTTCAGATTCTGACGGATGTCCATGAAACGGCGCAGTGCCGTCCCGCGGCTGAAGTTTGCGACGTGCTGCAAATTCCGGCGTTTCTCTGCCGCCAAACCGATTTGATTGTCGAGGCAGTCCAGACGGGGCGAGCCGTGAATATCAAGAAAGGCCAGTTTATGGCCCCTCATGCGATGGCAAACATTGCAGCCAAGGCCGTCGCCGCAGCCGAGGCCGCCAATCTGGAGGTTGATGTCGCCTTGACCGAGCGGGGAGCCAGCTTTGGCTATGGCAATCTCGTGGTCGACATGCGGGCCTTTCCGGTGATGGCAAAATCCGGGACGCCCCTTATTTTTGATATCACGCACAGCACCCAATTGCCGGGAGCTGCGACCGACGGCAAGAGTTCCGGCGCAGACCGCGAGTTTGCTCCGGTGTTGGCCCGTGCGGCAGTGGCGACGGGGTATCTGGATGGCTTTTTTCTGGAAGTTCACCCGGAGCCCGCAAAGGCGAAAAGCGACAAAGAGGCCCAACTCACCATCCCGCAGGCCGAGGCGATGTTGCGACAGCTCGTTCCGTTCTGGCATTCTTGCCGGAAGCTCACCGAGATCGATTCGAAGTTTGTTTGAAGCAAAATCTCGCCGGCTCAGGATGACGGGCGGCGTAGGATTTGGCGCGCGGTTTCCTGAATCACGGGGTCTTCATCCTGCAGCGCCTTTTCCAGAACAGATTCCAGACCAGGACTTGATGTGACGAACATTGCGATCATGGCATTGCGCCTCAGACCATTTCGTTTCGCGCGGGTCATTGCCGTGCCACCGAAAGTTTTTTCATACAAAGCCTGATCCATTGTGGCGACCTCTTGGAGGCTTAATCGTTCCACTGGCCTTTGCAAGTCGTTGCGCTTCAGTTTTTCACCGGTCCGGTTGTAGGGACATACGTCTTGGCAAATGTCGCAGCCGTACCAGTATTTTCCCAGCCAAGGCCAGAATTCCTCTGGTATCGTTCCGCGATTTTCAATGGTCCAGTACGACAGGCATCTTCTGCTATCTAAGGTCCAAGCCCGATCCAAAGCGCCCGTTGGACAGTGCGTTTGGCAGCGCCGGCAGCCACCGCAAGCGTTGGCGTTGCTTCGTGATTTGTTCTCTGGACGTGGTTTTGTCGCTGGCATCTCAAAAGTTGTCAGGACAACTCCCAGCAGCAGGAAGCTCCCTTGTTTGCCGGCAATGAAACAAGTGTTTTTTCCGATAAAACCAGACCCAACTTTGGCTGCCAAAGCCCGTTCCAAAACTGGCGCGCTGTCGACGCAAACGCGGTGTTCGGCAGAGCGATCTGGCAGGGCAGCCGCAAAGGCGGCATCGCCCTCCTGCCACATGACCTTGTGGTAATCACGCAGGCGGGCATATTTCGCGATGCGGGGCCCACATGGCATCTCACTCCTGTTTTCAGTTGTTGGTGGGGATGGTGCCGGGGCATAAGGCAAGGCAAAGACGACGGCGCTTTTTGCTCCAGGCAAAATTCTCTGCAGGTCGCCGCGAATTTCAGAGTTGCGTGACAGAAAATCCATTCCCGCGTGATTTCCGGCCTCGAGCCAGTTCATGAAACGCAAGTGATCTTCAGCGACATTTAAATCGGTTACACCAATAAAAAGAAAACCGCGGGATCCAAACGATTCCCGCAGTCGATTGTGAATTTGAACCGTGTCATCCAACTTTTTTGATGCCCTTCATCCGCGATTGTCCAACAGGGCTTCCGGTGTCAGTCTCACCGATCAGGGTCGGGCGTTTGATCGAACGAAGGGCAACATTAAAGTACGAATCCTCTTCCAGAATTGGGTATTTATCTCCATAGACCGCCACAAGACGGCGGTGGGCTTCCCCGAGGTTGTAAAAGGGAACCTTCACAAAAGCATGGTGCACCGAATGAAAGTTCAGCCCGTTGAAGAAGAAACTGACCAGTTGATTTGTGCGAATGTTGCGGCAGTTGAAAATTTGGGTCTCAAAGTAATGTGCGGCTTTGCCAAAACGGCCGTAGTGCTCGGTATGGGCACGCAGTTGTTGCAGGCCACCAACCATCCGCTCAACCAGGAGGTATAGGAGGAAATACTTTAATCCCAGCCCCTGGGCAATGCATACGCTATAGATCACCACGTTGACTCCGACGATACCCACCGCATCGATAATCAACGCCCTGCGCACGGACTTGATGTGGCGTGCGAACGGGGCAGCGCGGTTGAGGGTTCCGATGATGTAGCCGATTCCACCCATCACAAAAATATCGACGATCCACTGGTTGCGAACATAGGATTTTATGAATTTATGGGCTTTGGCATATTCTTCTTCGGTCCACTGAACCCGTTCGGGATCGTTCTCGTCACTTCCATTCATCTTGTGATGGATCTTGTGCATTTCCCGATAGGTCTGGTGCGGCCAAAGCAAAGGATAGCTGACAGCCATGGGGTACAGTTCGTCATACCAGGCCCAACCTGTCAGCGTGCGGTGAATCGCATCGTGAGTCATCACCATGAGTGTCGTGACAACCAAACCCGCCACAAAAGCGAGCCCAAGAGATAATAGTGGGGATGGACTATAAATTGCGCCGAGAGCCAGCATCATAAAGATGCCGTATCCAATGCCCGACTTCAGCAGACCCCTCCACGGACGAATGGCCTCCAGATCCCTGATCAAGGACTCAAGATCCTTCGGCGCTACGAGTCCGAGGCGCTTATTCATTGTGTCATGTGCCATAACCGCCCTCCCCTTTTTCCCTTTTAAGGTTATCGACGTTTGGTGAATATTCTTTAGCTCTTCTAAGCCAATGGAATTACGGGACTATATGACTGATTTTTCTTGTGCGTTTAGGAAAAGGCTCATTTTAAAGCGGCCTGAAGCACCCCGGCATTTTGTGCCGGGCTGGGATTCGGGTAAAATTGGCACATCGTTCAAATCGCGTCAGTTGCCTGCTTTACGAAAAGGAAGTCGCATGAATATCAGGGCATCAAGGTTTGCAATTCTCTGTCGTCCTGCGGCTGCGATGGCAGCCGTTTTGACTTCCACTGTTTTGTTGGCCGGCACTGCATTTGCTCACGGCGAACAGGATCAAATTGGAAAGTCACGCATCCTGACCCTGAAGCTGCGCGATTTTAAAGCTCAGATGCGCGAACTTGTGGAAGGCGGCTATGACATTGCCGGTGCAAGTCCGGGCAGCAGCACCGTGGATATTGTCCAGCGTGCAAATTCACAGCAATCCTTTAACAAGGAAATTTTTGGGCAAGTCATTGAAAGCAAAGTTGTCGATACGACAATCGCGCCCGATGTTGGATATAAAACTTCTGCTGAAGTGGATGAGATCATCCATCGCCTTGCCAACAACTACCCTGATTTGGTGACGGTCGAGTCTTTCGGTCGCACCCATGAAGGGCGTGACCTCTGGGCAATTCGCGTGACCAGCCAGGCAAAACAAAAAGCCGGCAAGCCCGTGGTTTTCTTGAATGCATTGCATCATGCACGCGAAGTGATGACCGTAGAAGTCGCCCTTGATGCGGCCGATTATCTGGCAACGAATTATGGGACGAATAATGAAGTCCGCGATTGGCTTGATCGCGCCGAAATTTGGATCGTTCCGATGGTTAATCCAGACGGCAGCAACAAAGTCTGGACAGAAGATAGCATGTGGCGCAAGAACACGTCCGGTTCGGACGGGGTTGATGTGAACCGCAATTACCCGTACCGCTGGAATCAGTGTAACGGATCAAGTGGCACCCCGAGTTCTGACACCTACCGCGGTCCTTCGGCAGGTTCTGAAAATGAGACCCAGGCTATGATGGCCCTTGTCGGCAGGATTCGTCCGGTTTACAGCATCTCGTTCCATTCCTATAGCGAGCTTGTGCTTTATCCCTACAGCTGCGACGGCGAACACGTTCCCCAGCGTGAGGTGGTCGAAGGTGGCGGCAAGGCTATGGCACAACTTCTGCCAAGCGACGGTGGTAGCGGCAAGTATGCACCGGGGACTTCGTGGGAAATCCTCTATGCCGTCGACGGTGGTGACATCGACTGGATGTACAATACGCACAATGTGATCCCCTACGTCATTGAACTCAATAGCACGAGCCAAGGCTTCCAGCCGTCGTTCAGCGCATGGCGCAACAAGACCGTCCAAAAGGTCCGCGCGGCTTGGCAGTATGTGATTCGCCGGACGCTTCAAAGCGGCATTCGTGGAAATGTTACGGTGGCCGGAGAGTCAGTGGATAACGCTGTGGTGCGTGTCACCAGCCTGATCAAGGAAGGCGACGTTGGTCAGATGATCTCCGTGAAGGGTGATGGAACGTTTCACGCCGTTCTCGTTCCGGGATCTTACAAAGTGGTGGTTGCCCGTGGAGAGCGCACGGTTGAGAAAACTGTGCTCGTCGGAGGCGATCTCGTTACCCTGGACGTGGCCCTGTAATCGCTGCGAGGCAGACTGATTCAATCAGTTGATATGGCGCGCTCTTGCCCCACCAGACGGATTGGGCGGAGCGCGCTTGCTCTATCAGCATTGGAAGGCCGTCTTGCGACGGTATTGCAGCGGCACGTGCGCCTTCCATCAACGCCGAAACCCGGCTGTAACACAGATCAACGAACCAATTATTTGACCGGCCGCGCAGTGCGTTCAGGGCCGGGACAAATTCTGAAAGAGAATTTCCTGTGATTGGAGCAGGCGTTGCCTGGACGATCAAGGTCCCATCTTCTTCCGTTGCGGTCAGCAGACTTCGCAGTTCCGCAGGACTCCATTTGTGAAAGGTTCGCCCCTTGATCGGAGTTTGGCGAGCTGGCTCACGGACGATGCAGTGGAGTGGAACATCAAGAAGGCTGGCAATGGCATCGACCGTGCCGCCATTACCAAAAAAAATAACGCGATTGATTTTTTCGCGGCGGCACCCGATGCGTCGGGCTCCTGCGAAAAATCCCTCAGCATCTGTCGAAGTCATGCTCCAGGTAGTTGTGTGGGGCTGACGAAACAGGGTGTTGATTGACTGGCCGCCAAAAATTTTCTTCCACGGTTGGGTAACGTTGAAACCAGTGGAGCCATCTTCCCACGCCTTCTGCAGAAACACATTCACGTCCTCTGCGCTGGAAAAGTCATAAAGGCGGTATTCGGCATCAATACCAAGGTGCTTGGACGATGTGCTGTGGATCAGAGGCGACAGGCTGTAGGAGATGTCTCGTCCAATCAAACCAAGCTGTTGGGGCTTCATGGGCGAGCGGGGTGACGAAGTTCTTGGATGAAGGCAACCAGTCCCTTGCGAACTTCGTTGGGTAATTGATCAAAGGCTAAATCTAAATTGAACGATCCTTCTAGTCCAGACACGGGGGTCGCCTTGATGATGCGGCCTTTGATCGGAACTGGAATTCCAGGCAGCGACAATTCTGCAATTTGACCAGCCAGCGGTGGCGTTGGCGAAGGTCCTTGAGAGTCGATGCTAGTTACTATGGATGCCCGGCGCAGGCTTAGTGAGCGGAGAAACGATTTTCGGGATCCAACAATGGCTAAAGATCCCTGGTTCAGGACCAGTCTGACGTCAAGGTAGAGGTGGTCGATCCGAAAGTTATTCAGTAGTCTGCCAAGAGCAGTTTTGGGTGAGGTCACGGTCGACCAGATTCCGAGAATTAAAATGGATCCGACAAACAGGGTTGCGGCTATGATCGCGATTTCAGAGGCTAAATCCAAGACACTGTCGGTGGTCGACTGGGCTGACAGGCTTAAAACACCTTCGGCACCGAGGGCTGTTGCTGCCGGCATGTAAACTTGAGCAGACCATTGACCGAGGGATTCGGCCAGCGCAATCCCTCCGACGCCAAAACAGGCAACGCAGATCGCAACGAGGCTTGCCAATTGGATTGCGGGAGCGGTAATGATGCGGGTCTTGACCATGACCGGGTTTTTAGCACACCAGCCAGAATTGCATACAGGAATTTACGGTGTTCGTTCATAACTCCATCGAGTCCTTTTCGGCCTGGCGCAGGGCTTCTGGCGAGAGGCCGGGATTTGTCCTAACCATCGGAAATTTTGATGGTTGTCACCTTGGGCATCAGGCCTTGATCAAGGCGGCGAGAGGTCTCGCATGCGATGCGGACGTCTGCGTATTGACCTTTGATCCTCGTCCGGCTGTTTATTTTCGCAAATTGAATGGCCTTCCCCAGGATGAACACGCCCCCGCTTCGGAATCCCTTTTTGACCCTCAGCAAAAGATCGAAGCGATGGCGGAACTTGGGGTTAACCACCTGATTCTGCAACCTTTTGATGCGGCATTCAGTCAAGTCACCGCGGATGGTTTTTTCCAGGCCATCAGCCGGGATGGGTGTGCTGGGATTGTTATTGGGGATGATTTTCGATTCGGAAGTGGCCGTTCGGGAGACGCTGCGTTTCTGGGC
>Ga0214919_10000114_pt1 | contig 127817 bp, 128 predicted proteins | sample LL1503_MetaG_FD_177994 | JGI IMG/M metagenome (GOLD analysis project Ga0214919, IMG submission 177994) | Freshwater microbial communities from Lake Lanier, Atlanta, Georgia, United States - LL-1503 | ecosystem: Environmental > Aquatic > Freshwater > Lake | place: USA: Georgia | collected...
GCAGACATTTAGAAAGCCGCTTAGGCTTTCTTCATGAGCTTTATAGCAGACATTTAGAAAGCCGCTTAGGCTTTCTTCATGAGCTTTATAGCAGACATTTAGAAAGCCGCTTAGGCTTTCTTCATGAGCTTTATAGCAGACATTTAGAAAGCCGCTTAGGCTTTCTTCATGAATTTATTCATCAAATGCGTACCAACTTTAATAGATGCATCGTGTTGATTTACTTTGGCATTACCCATATTATCCATCATACGAAGCATTGTATCAAGAGTTTCTTTGTTGTAGCCTTCTTTTGTGGCTACCATAATGAATAAATGAGGATAATTTTCCGCAAATTCAGGTGCAGCTTCCTTCATCTCTTCAAAAGATTTGCCATCTTTGCATAAACTTTCTACAATTGCAATATTTTCACGAATAAATGTTATTCTATCCTTTGCTTGCTGCGGTTCTAGTGGTGGTGGAGGGGGTTCATCCTTAAGTTTAGGACCAGTACCAGGTTTTGGAGTGGAAATACGAATATTATCGGCCATCTTTCTAAGTGTGTAGTAAAAGAATAATTTTAAATCCCGCAGAAAACAGATGGAATTAGAAAATCACGAAGAAGATGACAAGAAAATAAACGAATTTCGCACAGTTACTCGTAATATTAAAAAAACTATAATGGATAAAATTACATATTCATCACAAAGTGTAAATGCTTTGAAAAAAGTGTCACAACGATTAATACAATTTTATATGTTATTAAAACCTGTAATACACGATGGAAAATCAATTGAAAATATTCCAATTCCAGAGATTCAAAACCTATTTCATAGCACATTATCAGACATTCGTTCACCGTATTATCAAAATCAACTTATGTATTATTTAAAAAGAGATTATATAGATTTTCCTTATATGATTGACAATGAACTTATTGATTCATACGATACAACACAACATTACGGTGATCCAGACATAATTGATAATAATTTATCACTGACAGATAGAAATGTCTGATATACATGATTTTGAAAAATCTAAACCGTATAGTTATTTATCTGGCTGCCCGGAAGGATATCATAAAAGATCATCATATAAGACACCGACTGGTAAAACTGTTCCAACACGCTGTGTGCGATCAACAACGCGTAAGAATCAAAGTTCCAATGAATTTAAGAAAAGTGTAAATGCAAAACAAACTAGACGTATGAATAAATTAGCGCCAACTATAAAAAGTTTATCACGTAAAGTCTGTCCACCCGGTATGATTGAACGTAAAGATTATGCTCGTAAATATTCTACGGCAGTACTGGAAAGAGGATTTGCTAAAAAAACAAAATCAGGTAAACTTGTAATTGTAAAACCACACAAAAATACTTTAACATACGTAAAATCGGCGTGTGTTAAGGATACTGGTTTGCCCGGCAAAGGTAATCAATCAATTGGCCCTTTACGAAAGGGTGAATTAAATAAATATGGCTATTCGGTTGATAAATCTGAAGATGATCGTCACGCAGCTTTGCGTAAAGCAGTTGTTGAATATGGAGCTCTAGGAGTCTGGCGTAAATTGAATGCAGTTGTAAATTTAACTACCCGAACCATTCCAGAAGCTTCTGCAATTTATAAAAAGGATCGCGATTGGATTGATAGAAAATTTGGTCCATTGAAAGCTTTTTAAAAAATACTATAGAAGAAGAAAGATGAAGACAAATTTCATTGTACTGGGATTGATTGCCCTTGTTGTGATAACAGCGTTATCCTTAAAAGTATTCCCCTTTGGTTTACGTGCTAAGGAAGCATTCCAAATGGTTAAGGTTGGCGGTAAGCAGGGTTTCCAAAATAATAATGCTGCTGCAATAAAAGCTGCTCGTAATGCTGAAGGCTTTCAGACTCTAAATAACAGTGCAACTGGTGCGACTGGTATGCCTGCACCTATGCCTATGCCAGCACCTATGCCTATGCCTGCCCCAGCTGCGGGCACTGTAGGAGGTGTCAAACCTGTAGCATCTCCTATTGTTGTTGCACCTGCAATGACCCCTCCTCCTAACCAACCAGTAATGCCTGCACCTATGCCTATGCCTTCCCCCGCGCCTGCACCTGCAGCTCCAACTACCGCGCTACCCCTTGTACAGTCATTCCAAAATTTAGGTATTAAGCAAAACCTCCAGAATAACCAAAATCCTAATGAACTACAGGGTTTACAAATGAAGGAGGGATTCGCTACAAATTATGCTGAAATATCTGGTGGTGCACAGGATAAGTACAAGCCTATGGGAGCATTTGATGGTGTAGTACTGCCTACAGGTAACAAGGTATCTTCATGGCGTTACACTGCACCTGATGAGGCACTGCTTGGCGCACCATTTGCCCCTGGAGATGATTCGTTGTTTATGTTCAAGAATAACCAGTGCAAACCCGAGTGCTGTGGCTCGTCATTTTCTTGTTCAGGCGGCTGCATTTGCACCAGCGCGGATCAACGTCAATATATTGCTGGACGTGGTGGTAACAGAACCAAACCGGCTGAAGATTAAATCATTACATTAATATATAAATCCTAATTTATTTAATAAATTAAAATTTATACGCATCATAAATAAGCTCAACCTCATAAATAACCCCAACATATAGATGAAAACCTATGATATAACAATTATTGGATTTGGAGTAACAGGAATGTTACTTTTAGCTATTCTTAAAAAAGAACAATTCCAAAATATATGTATTATAGATCCTTATTTTGATGGTGGAGACTTAATTAGACTATGGGGTGATGTATTAAGTAATGTACCATTGCAAAAAACAATAGATGCATTAAAACTTATAGACCCACATTATATATTGCACCAAGATTTATATGATCCAGCCAAAATAACCCCATTACATTTTGTATCACATATGGTAAAAGATTTCAGTAAACAATTTTTACAGCATGTTGATATTTACGAATCAACCGTTAAAAAACTAGATTACAAAGATTTATGGACAATATCAAGTGAAAATGAAACCATACAATCTAAAACAATATTATTATGTCAGGGATCCGAACCCAAAAAGATAAAATGCTCTATACCATGCATACCTCTTCACATTGCATTAAATAAAAATTTATTAAAATCATATATTAAACCAACGGATAAAGTATTATTATTTGGTACAGCACATTCAGGAACATTAATATTAGAAAATTTAGAACAATTATCTGTAAATACTAGTGCGATTTATAAAGGAGCTAAACCATTTATTTTTGCAACTGAAGATTACGATGGAATAAAAGAAGAGGCTGAACGAATCGCAAACGAAATATTAAATGATAAATATAACTATATAAAATTATATCATATACACAATGTTGAAAAAATAATTAAAGCATCAAAAGAAGCGGATTGGATTATAAATGCAATTGGATTTGAAGCAAGAAATATAGAAACATATGTAAATGATTCATTAGTTTCCTTAAGAATGTATGATTCTAAAACTGGACTACTTACACAATGCCCTAAAGCGTACGGATTTGGCATTGCGTATCCATCTCTCGCCCCGGATAATATTCATGTTGATGTTGGGCTATATTCCTTTATAGAACATATTCAAAAACAAATAGTAAATCTAAAAACTATTCTTATTAGATGAACGCTTCAAAATCACCAAATAGTTTAGGAACATTTTATAGTAATCTGGGGACATCTGTTAATAATCATCTTAATACAATTGCAAAAACAACAAATGATACAGTAAATAGTGTAACTAATTCATTACGTAATATTGCAAAGAATACACCTGGTATTAACAGTTTAGCGCCTGCAGCTTCAAGCATGCTAACAAACACATTTGGCAGTATTGCTCCTGCTGCAGCCAATATTACTGGAGCACCATCTGCTGCAAATACTTGGCTATGGCCCACCATAATATTTATTATAATTACAATAATATGTATTGGATTTATTCTAATAAACAAAGATAAAATTTCTACTAGTCTAAATAATATAATACAAAAAATTCGGTCATTTTTCAATAAACCAACTACACCCATTGTAGATGCGTCACATACACCTGTATTAAATGTTACTGCACCAGTGTCGCCGCACCAAGATCAATTAAATGCCAAATCATCTGGTATTGTAAATAAATTATTACCAGCAGGTAAACAGGAAGTATTTAATGTAAGTAAAAATGATTTTCCCTACGAAGATGCTGAACCATTATGTAATGCATTAGGAGCAGAGCTTGCAACATATGATCAAGTAAAAGAAGCATGGGCGAAGGGAGCTGATTGGTGCAATTATGGATGGGTAAAGGGACAGGCTGCAGTGTATCCTATACAGCAAGAAACATGGAATAAAATACAATCTGGTCCAGAAGAAAATAGAAATTCTTGTGGCGCGATTGGTGTAAATGGCGGGTATTTTGAGAATCCTGATATGAAGTTTGGTGTAAATTGCTATGGGGTAAAACCGATGCAATCTGCACATGATGAAGAAGTCTTGATGAAGAATGGCAGTATACCATTAACTGTACCTGCACTTGAAGTAGATAAAAAGATCCAAGAATTCAAAAGAGAAGCATATAATATGGGACTGTTACCATTTAATAATGAAAAATGGTCTAATTAATACCGTGTATACTCATTTCGTGTATCAAGAATATAAGGATCTTCCTTCTTATATTCTTTATCATCATCACTATCATGTGAGTCTTCAAGATATTGTAAATATGTTGAAGATTTTTTCAAATCTACGCATTCCCATACCATACATTCTATTTGTGCTCCAAAACTTTGATCATAATAAAATATATCATCATATAACACATTCCATTTTTTCCAGAATCTATCCCATATTTCATAATTAATAGTATTGCAAAAATGATAATAATGAGGTAACATTTCATCTGTCAAATTTACACCAGACACGTGATAAATTAAATTTGGATTTAAACTATATTCAAACATCATTGATGCAAGTGTATCTTCAAACTGAATAGTATTTTTTGTTAATACATATCCATGCATATGTATTAATGGCAGTAGGCCTTCCCGTACAAAAATAGAAATTGCTTTACCTCTTGATACATCTCCAACCATGTCTTTTTGCCATGATAAATATTTATATTTTTTCTGAAAATTCATACTGCTACGTATATAATTATTCTATATATATATTATTATATGCGTTTAGACCCCTATTTTAATTCATTTCTTGGATCTGGTTGTGATGGTAGTTGCGGCATTTTTTTAATACGTAATTCTGTTTCAACAACGCGATTGGATTTAATAAATTTTAGCAAATCGGATGTTTCATCTACCTTCTTTTTATTAATATAGTACTGGTGTAGCGATTCTTCAAGATTTTTGAACGATAATGGTGTGCTGTGTTTTTCTTCAACAATTTTTAGTTTACCACCAACAATTTGAATAATTGCATTTTCCATTTTTTTATTTTTTAACTCAGTAATTATTCGTTTTTCATAATCATCACGCACAGCACGTGCATTTTGGGTTTGTTTATTGAACGTACTCGCTAAATTATCATAATGTACATAATTGCGAACCAAGCTGGCTATGTCTTCTTTATTTACTATACTCATCTCTGGCCGCAGAATATTTTTTAAATACCAATAAATTACGCTAGCATTGCTCGGGAACTAGAAATTTTAATTTGGTAATAAATGAATATACATATCGTAACACTACACAGTATTAATATGATAAATAATACGGATGTTAATATAATATATGGAAAAATTCGTTCCAATACATGACTTAATATGGGGTCAATAAGATATATTTGAATATATTTTTTAGACTCATCATTATTTAATAATATAAGTGTTTTTTGAATAAATTTTCGCAATGTATCATTCTTTTTAGAATCAATACCCTCTTCCATATTATATTAGTATAAAGATTATTCAATATAAATTCGCAGAGGTATAATATGTTATTTTCAAATCCACAATGGTCATCGGTAAAAAGTAGTTATACTATATTAATCGCAAACGAGCCTAAATTTGCGTATAATGAAAAAAGAAGTTTATCTTCCGGTGAAAGTTTTTACAATAATCCAGATACTGACAGTGATATATTTAAAAAAGTATTAAATACAATTGCTGAGCAAATATATACCCAGGGTGCATCATGGTTTGCGTCCCCGATTAGGACGGTATATTTTTTAAAAAAACTACAAAATATTTTCATGGAAATTCCTGTAAATAACTACGGCAACACTTATTTACTAACATGGGTTCCCCATAGTTTAGAAATATTTCCAAGCTATTTTGAATTAAGGTGGAAAGTATCTATTGAACAACATAATGAAACACTTCCGATCAATTCAATTGAATATTCTGATGAATTTGATCATCAGCCCAAAGGTGGCCTATTAATAATTAAGCCCAATCCGGCAGATGAAGAATTGCAAGTTGTTGAAACTGACAATATATCTTTTAAAGAAATTGAACTATCCCGAGCAATTGTGAAAAAGAAGATTCGTGAAGCAAGATTGAAAGCTACAATTCTTGCATTGAAGGCTGAACGAATGGCTGAAAAGTATTTCCGACGCTATGGAAATACAGCAAATTTTGAATACGAATCCGATTTATCCCTAGACTCTGGTGAAGAAGAATCCGAGGATGAATAAAATACTGATTATCAATAAAAAAAATACGCTTGTAGTATTACAGAAGCAAGGATGGCAGGTCATCAGAATACTTTAGGAACAGTGATGACATTTTTAATTATCGTAGTGGTACTTGTATTAGCACTATATGTGCTGCAGCCAAATTTATTTGCCAAGAAGGAGGGTTTTAAGGCCACAATGTCTGCGGCCTCTAACTCGTCTGCAACCCCAGGTCAGAATGCCATAAATGGCAGAGTACGTGAAGAGGAAGTAAAGGGCAATGATGAAGTAGTACCTAACGCCCCCGCGGGCCCCGCCGATTTTGGCAACGCAGATGAGCCTTCTGGTTGTTATCCCCGCGATCAGCTAACACCCTCTGAACTCCTGCCCAAGGATGTCAACAGTGTGTGGGCTGAACAGAACCCCATGGGTACTGGCTCATTAAAGGGTAAGAACTTCTTATCTGCTGGTGCACTCATTGGCGTGAACACTGTTGGCCAGAGCTTACGCAATGCTAACTACCAGTTCCGCTCTGAGCCCCCGAATCCCCAGGTCCCCGTGTCTGTTTTCTTGAACAGCACTATTGAGCCTGATGTGAATCGCCGCAGCTTGGAGATTGCGTGAACACCTTTACAGTAAATGAGAGGTAATAAAATGAATAATTAGTATTTTTGTAATCATAATATGGTTACACAATAGTAATATGGAAGGAATAAAAAAATTTTTTGGCTTGGGCAAATATCCATCAGTTGTGGTTAAAAGTACAGTTGATAATAAAGAATATGTTGTACGTGATCTACCCGATAAACAACAGGCTGCAGATATGATGGCAAGAATCCGTATTAAATTAAATAATTTAAAAATACATGTGGAAAGTAAATTTCCTGATAAGCCACAAGCAAAGCAGCTTGTACAAAATTTTGAAGCAGAGCCTAGTCGTTTTTTTGAATCAACCCCTGACTCCGATTTAACAAGTTATAGTGTAAATAAGGGTGAAGCTGTGCACTTGTGCTTACGACAGCGAGAAAACGGCGATGAAAGTCTTGTAAAGGATGATGTAATTATGTTTGTAGCTATACATGAAATGGGGCATATGATTACAAAGACAATAGGACATGGGCCAGACTTTTGGAATAACTTTGGCTGGTTGTTGAAAGAAGCAGAATCCATCGGTTTATATAAAGCGTATGATTTTAAAGCTCATCCTGTCAAGTATTGTGGTATGTCAATAACAGATCAACCTTCGTATGATCCGAGTAAAGATGGAAGCGATTTATCATTAGGTACAATAGGATAAATGAGTTCTCCGACTAGAGAACCTCCAGCTAAAGACAATTTAGAAGTATTGATGAAAAATATTACAAAACCAAAATTACTATCATCATTTAATCAAATTGATCTAACAGTAAATTATGGTGAAAGGAGTTTTGAATTAAATATGTTTAATTTTAATACAGTAAGCGATCTAAAATTAGCTATTTACAATCATTATAAAGAGGATTATGCTGCACCAAATAATCAATTTATATATATAAAAATTGGTCCGCTTATTCAGCCTATTGATTTTTCATGGGTTGATAAATCGCTGCTTCAAGATCCATTAAATACTGCATCCCGAAATGATATAAATTATTTTTTTGTTTCCGCAGATGGTCTGCAAAACAACATTAAAACAAATAATTATAATGATGTATTACTTGAGCATAAGATTAAAGAAGCTACAGTATATCTTACATTCTTTAAGGATGTATACAGTGCAATTCCAGGACCCAAGCCATTATCAGACAAACAATATTACGGAATAATATATCAATATTTTCCATATTTGAAAAAAGATATAGTATATCCCAATGATAATGAAGAAACAAATTTACAAAATATTCTTACACATTATAATAAAAAAATAGAATGCATATATAAAATTAATCAATTGTTGGAAGAAGGGGGGTATGAATTTGTTGTCCCTGTATGTACTGGTTTGCGTTATCTTCGTTTAGTATGGCTTGAAAATGATCTTGAAGAAAATATTGATTCATATTTCTATACGTTAGATGTAAATGATATTAGACCTTACGTGCGTTTATTACCAGTTGGTACGTCACCAATTTCAAAGGTCCATTTAAAAGATGGTGAAAATAATATACCTAACATATCAAATGTATCTTACTTAAGCGATTGGACAGATGAAAAAAATCCAACACCAGATCGTGATTTTATATATGGAAAAATCGCATTAAAATCTACAATAATGAATTTACCTTTTATTTATTCAACAATACGTATACTTGATGATGGCTCATTTGATGCTACTATTGAGCCACCAAATAAAATTCGTAATATTAATATAAATTCCGACTTTGAAAATATGACAGAAGATTTGTTGAGCGGTATTAGTGATATTAATAAAAGTAATAGTGTACCTTCCATTGGAACCGCGAATTTAACATATAGTCTATCACTTCCATCTTCATCGCAAATTTCACGTAAACAGTTTGAAAATCGTATTCAAATATTCAAGCCAATATTTCAGAAAATTGCACCACTTCCAAATGAGCAGCCTTTTTATATGCTGCGTTATAGATTGGTAGATAATTATGTAACAGAAGATAATATATCAAATTACATAACCCAATTATCTAATAAAAAGTTGTTACGAGGAGAGATAAAACCAGAAGATATTGTTACGCTACTTGCAGAAGAATTTCAACTTGATAATGATAGCGCGTTAAAGCATGTTCAGAAATGGTATAGAAAAAAGGATGAACTTCAGCAAATTAATATAGGTGAAACAAAAAACTATGCCCCATTGAATAATACTGGTGTTGATATTGCTATATTTCAAACGAAAAATTTATATACATTCCATATATATAATATTGATTCTATTAAAACTCTTCAACGTATTTTAACATGTTTGGCATTTATTTTTATTGCACCAGAAGAAGATCTACTTATTAATAAAAAAGATGTTCGTATATTTCAGCAAAAGGAAGAACAAGAGCAGGACGCACAATCGTTAAAAAATGCTGAAACTGAAGAAGATTTAGAATCATTGTCTGGTCTTAATGCTGATATATTATTTGGTATGACAGAAGATGCAGAATCAGAGCCTTCTGAAAATATTAGTGAGATTCGTAAACAATTACAAGAAAATGCGGAAGAATCACGTAGTATAAGTCCAACCATTGCACAAGAAGATTTAGATGAAGACAAAGGTACTGCTAACTTTTTTATTAGAAAACTAAAAGAGGTTGATCGTTCATTATTTGATTATGTTGTAAAAGAACCGACAGAGAAAAGAACAAGAGATGGTACATATAAAAAAGTTAAAGAAAAGTCATATGTTCAAGGCTGTGCAGCAAATGAAATGAGACAACCTGCAGCACTAACTCAAACTCAATATGAAAGTATGATTGAAGAGTATGAGCATGATGATATTCAATTCCAATTATATCCACTGGGAGAAATAATAGATAAAAAAGGACGACGTGTAAAAGATAAAGATATTGTTGATCAACGCAGTGATCCAGACAAGATTATAACAGTATTACGTTATGGTTCAAATCCGCTAAAAGAAAATTATTATGTATGCAGTGAATACTTTTGTATACGTGATGAAATTATACTATTAAAAAAGGATTTCTTAGGAACTCATCTTCGCCATCCTAAAACATTGTCTGATGGAACAATATTAGAAAGAAAACCTGCAAAATCATGCCCATTTTGTATGGGTACTATTATGTCAAGTAGAAGAAAACCTGGTATTAATGAAACTGTAATACAGCGCGTATATAAACCAGAAACAATTAATAAAAAACATTTATGGATTGGATTTTTAAAGAAATCATCACCAACTGGTATGAAGTTGCCATGTTGTTTCCTTGTACCAAAAAAGATAGAATTCAAAGATGTTGCGTCTGGATTTGTAAAAAAAGATGAAGATGAAGATGAAGATGAAGAATTAGTTGAAACAATAGAAACTGGTATTCCTATATTTGATTATAATGTAACATTATCGCGTATCCAAAAGAAATATATTGTTGGAGAAGTATTACCACTTGAAGTTGGTGAACGAGATGGTCCACAAATCGGTTTATTACCAGGTCCATTAAATAAGATTTTTCAACAAGACCCTGTTAATATTGTAGGTCGCATTGGTAATATTCAAAAAATTCTTCCTGATGCAAAAGGCTTTTTACGCATTGGTGTAGAAAATAGAAAACGCTATATTGGTGATAGTTTTTTAGCAGCAATAGCACCTTTTTTCTCTAAAAACTCTGCACAACAAATGAAGGAACGTATATTAGAAGTAATTACTCCTCGTATATACATTCATCTAAATTATGGAAATCTGCTATTAGAATTTTATTCACCAAGTGATCCCGTTTTGCAGAAGGGTTTGTTGCAACGATGGGCTAATAATAATCTTGGAGTAACATATAATGATACAAATAAACTAGAAATAGAACGGATCTATAAAAGCTATAATGCATTTACTAATTGGCTAATGTCTGATGAAAAGAAGGAGTATAGGCAATTTGCAATGTTACTGGCACAAACAAATCTGATACAAGGTACGAATCGTCCTGGTATTACTTTTATAGTAGTTGATTTAAATGCAGATTCAACTGTAAGTATACGCTGCCCTTCATATGGGTATAATACTGAACTAATGACGAACAATGATATAGCCTTTTTATTTCACCATCATACAGGCATATGGGAGCCTATATTTTATGTTGATAATGTAGTTACAAGTATTCAAATTACAGAACCGTATAATTTAATATTCCAAAAGGCAAGATATGATGCATGGCCATCTGTTGTCAAAACATTATTAAGTGAATTTATAAATAAATGTGCAGGACCTGGAAAAACAGTATTTACACCTCAGAGTTATATTAAATCAAACACTACAATTCCATTAAGTTATGCGAAAAATGTAATTCAATCAATTACACAAAAATATAGTAACTTCTTTTTTGTAGGGATATTACGTGATTCATACAATCATATTGCTGGAATAGTATGTGAAGAAAAACGTTCAGAACGAAACTATCAAGTAATACTTCCAGTAATAGATGATGGAATATTAATAACAACAAAAGATATTTATTTAAATTATAACGATCTTGATTTAGAATCTTATGATAATACAATGCGAATATATAATAAATATATATTTCCCTATTTTGTACGGTATGGTGGTTATAAACCTGTATATGTTGCAAAAAATAGCGAAACACAAATGTATATTGCAATTCAATTAGCAAACAATTTATTCATACCGTTTGAAGAAACGAAAACAATAAAAACGGATTTAAAAGTTATTGAAATTGATGAATTTGAATGGGATATAGATAGAACTATTACATTTGAAAATGAAGAGGAATCAAAAGAAATATATGAAAAGATTATGAAAGAAAATGATATAAATGAAATTTATGAACATTTGCGAATTACATTTGGAAATTATTTAGCAAATAAGGGTGGTTCCATTATATATTATCTTGAAACTGATATCATTTTTAATAATGATCTTACATTAAATGATAAACGTGGTAGAATGATAAAATTATTAGGGCCTCTTCTACTATCATGGTTGAGTACTGATAGTCAAGAAAAAACACAATCCCTTTTGCGAAAAGATTGTTTAATACAAACTGAATCAACATGTACTGGTAATTGTGTATGGACAACCAATAATAAATGCAAAATTCATGTAGAGCATAAATATATGAATGTTAATATGGCAAATCTATTAATGTTACGATTGTTTGATGAAATACTTCGCTATTCTGAAAAACGAAAACAACTATTTAACAATGAAATATCACGCTTGGTATTTCTAAATGAGGCAATAAGAATAGGGAATCAATATATTGTTCCAGAAAATACATTAGAATGGTCAGAATTATTACGTAGTATGTGGGCTGATCGTAAGTCTGAAGCTGCTAGATTTTTTGAAGAATTTTCTGAACAACTTGTGGAAAAGGATGAAGAAGATATATATCATGAAATACCAGCTGAAGTATCAGAAATTTTAGGAGATACATTAAAATATCATACATTAACAGATGATAGATCTTTATCTCCAATATTATCTTATATGGGATTGAATGACATTGATATAAAGTATGATGGAAAAACCCCAACATTTACTATAAAACAATTGATTGACATAGGTACGTCATTAAAAGCGTACATAGTTCAATTAGATGCTCGTGTAATACCTGTAGATATAAAACGTATATCTACAATAAGTAATAGAAAGCCAATAATAGTAGTATTAATAACACCAAGTGGTTCTGGAATTATTGTAAAAAATGGTAATGAAAAAATTGCATTTGAAGATATATCTCTTTGATAATATCAATATGAATCAATCAGAATCAATCATTTCACACTCAGGAAGTGGTAATACAATCGCTTTATTAATATTCATATCTAATGCTCGTTTTCTACATTGTAACATAGCAACAACTTCATCATCTAAATGATTTAAGCGCAGTTGGCGATAATTCTTTTGATCAGGGTGAATAATTACTAAATACATATCACTAATGCGAAGACCATAATGCTTTTCTAAGAAGTGCTTATAAGTGTTAAGCTGCAGTGTATAATGCCAATAGTTAGTATCAGGTAAATGACTTACAGGACCAAACCCGCTGTCAAAATTGTTTTCAGTCTTAATTTCCTTTGAGCGCTTCCAATCATAAATAACATATGAATCATCAGATTTACGATAAAATACCATATCAATTGAGCCGGCAAGTTTATATTCATCCATCCACACTTCCCATTCGCTGCGATAAGGTACAAGATCACCACTTACATCATTCCAAAAGTTCATAAAATATTTCCATTCAATCGTGCTATACATATCAGGATCAATTTGTTCAGGGCTTCCGTGCAGAAATTGTTCAATCGCCAAATGCATTGCTGTTCCAGCAGTTGATGCAATTTTTCCTTTATCATCCCATTCCTTTTTAATTTCATGTGGCTTCTTTCCATACCATACACTAGAAGTCCACTTCTTTGACTTCATCATCTTTTCAATTGTAACATCAGGATCAAAATGGGGAAAGAATTCATGAAGAAACTTTGTACAACTTACATACTTATCAGAGCTACCATTTATATAGTATGTGTGTGTAGGTTCATGGAACACAATATGTGCATCACGCGGATGCGCATTATTATATGTTAATTTCTGCCAAGATGCTGGCATTTCTATATATAGAAATACAAGTGTCTTTAATTCAACTTTTTATTATATTGGACAAAATAAACCTGGTGATACTTCAAATGCTGCGTTAGTTGAAGATCCAGAACTACATCTTACTGTATCTATATATGTACCAGTCGTGATTATTTTTGGATTAGTATATGGAGGCGAGCAATTATAACATTTATTATTATCCACTTTTGTTCCATCTGAACATTTCACTGCTTTTCCATTACTACATGTACAGTTTTTATATGCTACAGTAGGTGTCCCAGTACTACATCTACCATTACTATATGCACCAGTTACACATTTATAACATTTACTACTATTAGATGTTCCACCAGCTACATAACCTGTCGGGCAAGTACATGTCATTGTTGGTGAAGCAAAAAAGCCTTCATATGTATTTATAAATAAAACAACTATTATTAAAATAATTAAATAAGGAATAATTTTTTTAAGAATTTTTAATATACGCATCTGTTCTATAGAAATATTAATTAGAATCTTAGCGGCACCGCTTTTCTTCACCGCCAGCTTGTGTTGTTGCATTAGTATAGCACTTACCATCCGAATGCACTGATAGTTTATTAGTTGGACATTTCACAGTCATTCCTGATGGACATTCGCATGTTGGAGGCGGTCCTACCTCAATTTTACCGCCACTTGCATCTTTTACACATCTACTGCCAGATAATGTATATGTTGATGTGCATGTTGCTAGTTTACCCAGAGTACATCCAGAATTACCACCACCCCCACTAGCTGCCTCAAAACCTTCGTTTGTATGTGCGGTATATATTAAATACGCAACAACTGCAACAAGAATATATGGCATTGCTTTTCTGATAAGTTTCATAAGTTTACTACTACGCATTCTATACTAATAGTATATTTTATAACCGGAAATATATTTAATCTTTAAAACCGGCAAGTTCCATATACAATTTTCCTAATTTATTAGATCCATCAATAACTCCAGAAGTTTTTCGTATTCCTCCCAAATTTGCATTTGTACGAATATTTCCAACCGTATGATATAGTAGATATTTTCCAGCTTTATTTGCAGCTAATAGAATTTTACGCATACGTTCATCATTATTATACCGATATGTTACTGCTTTACGCAAGAGCTCATCCTTTTTTATTGTGAAATTTGTTTCATTAAATACTGCATTATGTGTTTTTATAATTGTTATTGGTCGTAATTCTATTCTTATATCTGCTAATTCTTCATTCAATATATCATGATCTACATCGTATGGAATTGCTTCTTGTCCTCCTTTACTTGCAAGTAAACGTTTGCGTAACAATTTTTGATGAACACTTCCAGTGCGACTAAACAATGTATCTGCAAGGTCCGGTTTATTTGTACCATATTTGTATACCATACCTGCCATAAAGTGTTCAATTGAAGGATATATAATTTTTGGGTCATCAAAATCACGAATTTGAAATGGATATTGTGGAGAAATATATCGTGCAGCTTCTTTATCATTCATTTTCAGTTCATCTTTACTCATTGGCGCATTGAAATAGAATTTGAATATTTGATTACTTGTATATATTTTACTAAGAGCTGCGCTACTTTTTGCAACAGGTATTGTGCGCAGAAATGTATTTTCTCCAGCCTCTTCTGCATCATCTTCTTCTTCAACTGCATCTTCACTTACAGCCACACCCTCTTTATTCATTAATTTTACAGAGTCAACTACTACATTACGTGCACCTTCTTCCTTTGATAATACTTTATCAGCAAGTGTTTCACGTATAACTTTTTTAAGTGATGGTAGTACTTTTGCTGTTGGTTTTTCTCTAATTGTATTAATAGGTACAAATTCTTCTTCAGGTTCTTCTTTACTAGCTAACACATCTTGTGTCTTAACAAATATGAACCAGCGATTTAAGAACGAAAAGTCCATTTCTGCCTTACTCATTTTATATGATTTACCATAGTCTTTTGCAGATTTATATGTTTCTCCAAACATTTCACTGCCATGTGCTAATCCAATTTCCTTTGCTTTTTCATCGCTTAATAATTCACAGCCGATTGCTTTCATCTTTTCAATAAAATAGGGAAATGAAACTAAATATTCATCATGTGATGCTCCAATACTAATGAAATTCACGTTAATTTTTGTTCCAAGCGAATCTACATCTGGTACAAGTTCATCGGCTTCATAATTTTTACGAATCGTCCAAAGACTGCTTGATTTTTCTACGCCTTTTATTACTCCACCTGTTGGCGTATTTTTCAAGAAATCAAATACAGATTCCCCATCAAAACAACAACCAACAAAATAACCTCCAACTTTTAGTCCCTCATTAATATTACGTAGTAAACCATTTAGTTTTTCTTCATTTTCAAAGAAGTAATGCAATGCAAACATGCAACTCATCACATCAGCTCCATATTTTAAAAGACCACCAGCATTTTTATCAACATACGTAGGTATATTACCAGTAGTTGGGTTATACCTACCAAATATGCTTCGTAATATATCATTTTCTTCTGGATAGGCTCCAGCCTTTCCATCAATGAGTCTTTTAGAAGTGTCTCCAATTACAAATACCATTGGTGGAAGTGTTGTATCAGGTTCACTATTTATTCCAATATAACGTGCATATGCCCCATCTTTAATATTTGTGATATTATCTTCAGAATAATCAATACCTAATACAAAAGATACTTTATTATCATTCCAGCGGCGGATATCACTACCTTTGCCGCAACCAAGATCAATTAATGTTTTTTCCCCGCCTTTCAAGCATGAATCATACAAGATTATATTTTTAATAAATAGATTGTGAAAGTCACGTAATCCACGTACATATGATTTATTGTCTAGCATTTCTGCACGATTGAAATATATGCCAGTTGTTTTTTCGGATTTACCAAATATAGAATTCTTTTCAGCATCATTTGGCTCATTTGAACCAGTAGTAATCATTGACAATGTAATTGGTTCATGAATACTATTCCAAATACTTTCTGCAGTTTTTTCATTATTCAATGTACCTTGAAGTTTGCCTTTTAAAAGGCGTTCGGTTTTATCTTGACGAATACGCATAGGAATCCAACGCCATCCATGTGGTTTTGATAAATCATAACGCATTTCAATAATACTTTCATCTTGAATTGGTTCATTATTTAATTGTGTGCTCACATAATCCTCTTGTGTATCATTATCTTTTAGTACTTCACAATAGCATTCATTAACTTTAGTATCACTAAATTGGCTAGGATAAAATGGAACTGCAAAATAATTATTAGATCGTCGCAATGTTTCAGGTTTACGTTCGTGTAGCATGATTTCACGAGGTTTATATGATTTTTGACGATCACTTCCAACATATAAACGCAATGTCTTATAAGTAATTGTTTGATCAGTTACTGGATTAATCCCAATACTAATACGATCAATTGACTTATTTTCAGGATCAGGTTCATATCGTACAAGAAAGTCAATTGTATTATCCTCAGATGGCTTCCATTTAAATTGACTATAAAATGTGGTACCAGGATTAATTACATCTTTTGAAGTATCATACCCAGGTAAAGGAAGACTGTTTGGTGTAAAGATTAGTCCATCTGTATAGTAAATTCTTCGCGTAAGAAGCACTTCTGATGCATATTTAAATATAGATAAATCATTTTCTTTAGCAAACATGAATGTTTTCATTGATACTTGCAGCGTTGTTTGAAACGTTAAATAAGGTAGCAGTTTCTTTGGGCCATTGCCTTTATTAAACTTTTCAACCCATTGTTTTATTGCATAAATACGTGATTCTTTTTCATTCTCCTTGTTGTAAAATGGAAATTGGCTTACATTTAATTTATCAGGGCCATAATATATATCAAATATTAAATACATATTGACTGGTTTTTTTTCACGATCATGTGTAACCCATTCACCATCTAATATACTTTCACGATGATCAATTGAACTTAATCCAGTACGATATACATTCATAGCCACATCAATTAAATATAATTCACCCATTCGGTCACAATATGCTAAACAACGCAATCCATCCGCCTTATCTGTTACGTTATAACCCTTACGAATATTTGGCACGCCAGGCTTAACCATGTCAGTGAAACTTTTCTGTTCTAGTGTAACTGGAGAACAACCTAGAAAGCGATCTGTTTTTGTAATTTCTTTATATGATTCTAATACGCTCTGTTTTTTAGATTTACGAATTAATATAGAACTCTTTTGTATACCACGCAGAACCTCTCCAATACCTTTAATAAGACGCTTTTGAGCAATTTCAACAGTATCACCTTCTAAATGCTTTAATTCAACTTCTATTTCATATAAATAAGGAGCACCACTTATATTTTGATCAGTAAACTTTCGTTGCCATTTGAATCCACCACGCTTTTTTACATCAGGATTTCGTACATCACGCGCAGTGCTTCGCACGATTGATAAATCATATTGCAGGCCAGTTTCTTCAAACGACCAACGACGCATTAAACGAAATCCCTTTTTAACTGCAGGCCAATTTGCAAGCAACTCTTGAACATCTGTATCATTTTTACCAATTCCTCTTTCACGACGTGATTTAATACGAATATTATAATCTGGTATATCAACCGTATCGTTCTCTGAATTACGATCTTTTATCATTACTGTGTATGATTTTCCATCAAGAGTATCATCTTTACAGTAATCTTGTATTGTACCAATACCAAGAAGGGTAAAACGAATATGTTCGGGAGTAGTAATTGTTACACGATCTTCTTGAGAAATTTCAGTTAGTCCTTTTGAACGCAGCCGTTGTGCTACTTGGAAAAAGGTGGTTGCATCTACTGTTCCACCACCAAACGTACATTCAACTTCGTTCTCATCTTTTACCAACCATTCTGATAACTGTTGTTTGATACTGTCAGCTTCCGCTTTTTTAAATTCCATCTATATTCTTAGACAGACAATGCTTTAATAGTATTTGTATCTAAAAACTAGTAAATCAATTTTTCATAAATATGTTGGGCTATAATGTAAATGTATTATTAAGATGATGTATTGCCTCAGCTTTGCCTACAGTAATGCAATAATCATCTTTTAAAGGCTTTTCTTTTCGTATAGTTAAACCAAATGTACTTAATTTATCTTTCAGATCCTTTATAGTGCCCTCCGTAATGGGCCATACACATACATAATCCTTATCAACTAGATCAAATAGCCATTTCTTAAAAAAAGGTCGTGCCTCTTCTGCTTGATGATTAATATATATACTGCGACAACCTTGTGATACTAAATAAATAGGTAGTTCATTCGTCCAGGTTCGTATATCGCTTGGATACCAAAAAATCTTTTTATGGATTTCATCAACTTCGCAATACTGGAATCCAAGTATATAGCAAAGGGCCCGTGAAAGCTCCGTAGTTGTCATTGGAGGAGATACTGCACTAGATTCCTGTTCTTGTAACTGCTCAATTACCTTCTTACGATTCCACATACGACCTTTTAGTTCAGATTCAACCTTTTCATTTACACTTATAATCATTTTGCGGAGAATCATTTTGCGTGTAATAAAATTTCCAGCACGATATTCAGGATCATTATGCCATAAATACAAAGATACTGGGCCTGGAGGATCAAGTGGAATTACACTTAAGTTACCGGGACCAACGATTGGGGCCTCAACATTTTCATCTGTGTCGGAAAATACTTGAATTTTGATTGGCAAAATTGCAGTATTTTTAAATGGGTTTGTGGATATCCATTCACTTATTTGATTTTCAATATTCATTTCCTATAAATCTATAGACAGCAAACTTTAGACCATTCTAAGAATCCATATTGTTAACAATCTCTTGTGCACGCTTTTCCTCTTCTTCACGACTAGTGAAGTTTTCACGATTTTGTTTGCAGAAATTAATAAATACAACTAGTTGATCAAATACACTATTATTAAGTTTTGATACATCAAAAAAAATCCCGTTAGAATTTTCAGTATACATACTGCCAGTTGATTTAATTATACGAAAAATCTCTTCTTTCTCCATTTTATTTAAGATTTTCAAATCTTCTAATAATTGTTTGCGAATATCATAGTCTTTTATGTCATTGTAATTCATCCTCTAGTAATTACTACTCATCTTCTTCATTATTCATTTCCGCAGCTTCATCTTCACCCTCATCATCATCAGCCTCATCAGCCTCATCAGCCTCACCCTCATCAGCCTCACCCTCATCACCCTCATCAGCATCACCAATATCATCACGAAGTTCACCAATATTTTCTACTTCATCACCAGACTCTTCTTCAACCGTAGATACATTATCAGCAACTGCACTAGCTTTCACATTACTTAAATATATTCCTACACTTAAAATTGTCTCGTCATTAATTTGAAAGCGTGACTTTTTAATTTCAACACTTACTGTATCGCCAATTTGAACAGCTTCAAATTTAGAATCACCGATATGTAGATCTCGTGGAATAATGATGCGGAGTGCATCTTTATAATTCAAATAAATACCCATTTTATTTTTACGAATTACTAATGCATTTAATACAGTACCATCAGGCGGATTTATTACTTTACCTTGAACTTGAATCTGATATAAATAATCCGCTACAAAGCGTCCAGATGAGGCTTTACCAAGAGATCGTGATAACATAGTTATTGTACCTGGAAGCACAAATCCATAACGAGAACATTTATTTTCAAGCTTTGCTTTTACTTTTTTCAAGAGAATTTCCTCAACAGAAGATATATGTCTAGATAAATCATTTGAATTTAATGAAACTTGTTCCTCAAATAATACGGAGTGTTCCATTCTAACTATAATAAAATATAGTTTCCTTATATCAATTTTTTGCATTTTTAGATTTACTTTTTTATATGATTTGACTTATATGCTGAAATAGGCCGGTAAAACCACCGTAAGTTTTTTACCTTTTTAGCATCCATAAATCGTAATACCAATTCACGTAATGCACAATATCGCTGAACATTCTTAAAATAACGTAATGAACTACTCTCAAAGCTCTGTTTATTTAAATCTAAGTCACTATTAATAACTTCTTTCATAATATTTCCTAAGTACATTAGTGCTTCAGCATGTGGTTTCAATGTAGAAATAATCTTACAACCCTGCCCTCCTTCAGGATCTTTACCGACTTGTGCAACAGTGCTATTGGTTTTAAATGTTAATATACCTTTTATTGGAACAATAAATCCATAACCTTTACCAGTTGTTTCAGTGTTTGCTTTAATTGATGGTTCATCTTTTTCTAAAAAATCAACTACAGATGGAGCAATAGGTTTAGCATCCTTTCCTAAATATATTAAATTATTGGGAGATTGTAAATTAATATAGCGGAAATATGAAACTTGATCGCCCTTTAAAAATTGCTCTTCAGTAACCTTATCAGGAGCACTAGATACTAATGCATATTGTTCATGTGTAGTTAATAAATTATCCCATATATATTCAAGAACTAATTTAGCATATAACTTTCTATAATCAGAATTATTTTTAATAGAGCAATAGAACCACAATATCATTTCAACACGATATAAATTAAATGTAATTATATCTTCATTTCCTTTAAATTTATTTTTAATTAATTCAGTTATATAGTCTGGTAGGATTTTGTCTGAATTTTTATTAAAATTTATATTACAATCTATTTCAATTATACCAGTTTCTATTTTTTTAGACCAATTGACAAATATATCCCAGAATCGTTTTACTCCTTTTGATTCTACTTCTAGTTCTTTTTCTTTTTCTTTTTCTTTTTCTTCAACTTCTTCAATTTCTTCTTTTTTACTTTCTAATAATGTTTCTTCACTAACTGCTTTCTTTTCTATTACTTTAGAAGGTTTATACATATCTACTTTCACAGGATAATGTGCAATACGTAAGGCCAGGGGAATATCAATATCTTCTAGTTTTAATGGTTGGAATAAATAAAACCCATTTCTATATATTAAATAACCATCTTTCCCATTTATATTTAAACGAAATGATTTATTGTTTAAAATATCATATAATATAGAAAATAATGCTTCGCTTGGAACGGCTGTCATCAATTCTTGAATATCTTCAATACGAATAAAAGAGTGTGATTCAAATAATTTTTTCAAAACTTTCTTAATTTGCGATTCTCTCCAGCGATATGCATATTCATCATATGTAAGTGTGCTAGAATCAGGTAAATCAATATTTATTGGCTCTGCGCATACATATTCACATTCCATCCAATCGCATAAATTTGTATAATTTTTATCATTAATGTCTAACAAAGTACCCTGAGGGGGGTTATTCTGTGCATTTATTTGTAAACGCTTTTCTAAATTTACTATTAAATTTCCTTCAATATTTAAATTACAATCAATTGCATAGCGTTTAATCATACGAGATACCTTTCCAATTTGTACTGCTTTTATCATACCAATACGATACATATACATGTCAGCAGATTCTCTATTTTCCAATGTATTTACCATTAAATAAATAGTACAATTGCGTTTTTCTTTTGGTATATCTGGATGTACATGACTACATGTACGAATTCCTCGCCCCAATACTTGTTCCATCTTATTTAAATGGTACCAGCTATCAAACACATATATTTCGCGAATATATTTCAAATCAATACCTTCACTTGCGACTTGTGAACCAATAACGACCTTAATATCTGCACCATTATAATTGCTAGATGCTCTTTCAGCACTAATAACACCTGCATTGTTTGGACTAATATCCTTAAGACCTGTGAGTAGTACATACTTTGCTGGAACAAAAGCGTGCTCTGCATTGTGATTATTCTTGCGCTGCACACATAATGCACATTGTAGACCGCCTTCTACATGTACATCTGCCAATAATCCTCTATCACGTCCATATAATGTATAGCCATTTGCTTCCAATGCTAATGCTAATGGTAAAGCTCCAGGTTTAATAAATCTACTGTAAATAAATATTGGTCCTTCAGATTTACGAATACGCTTTAATATAAATTCAGTCTTTGGAGAGTAATTCCCAATATGCGTATCTAACATCCAAGACGGATCTACTACTGATTTAAATTGTGTTGCACTCTTTGTACCCTCACGAGCTCTTGATGTTTCAACAAAACAATTATCAAATCCTCTAATACCAATACGCTCATTGAGATCATCAGTGTCATTTGGAAAAATCCAATTACCAGATTGAACAATTGTGGCAATACTATTAAGATTTAATTTATTGGTTTCAATTGATTTGTTTAATATAGTTTCAAATGTAGTATATGTTTCATCTCCAAAACGAACTGGTATTAATGGTAGCTTCAAAAGACGCTGTATAATTATATCAGATGTATTTACTGGTGTATTATCTGGACCTGCAGAAGGCCATATATCTATATGAGGTACATCAGTAGGATCTAATCGTATAGGAAATGACATGGGTGTTTCACCACGCATATAACTTATATATATTTGTACAACCTTTCCAAATATTTTATCACCACCATCTATAAAATTGCCAGACGAATCAAATACATCAGATGCTTTTAGTGTTGCTTTTTTATCATTTTCAAGAAGTAAATTTAATAAGAATAATATTTCTAAATAAGAGTTGTACATGGGTGTTGCAGTCAACAATACCAATTTCATATCTAATGCATATTTTAATACACGTAATAGTATAGGTGTTAAACGTTTTCCTTGTGCAGCATCACTTAATTCTTGGGACCCACCTGGTGCATCAAGATTATCTTCATCCTTTTCTCCAGGAATATCACGTAAATTATGAGCTTCATCAATAATCATACACGCGCCAGAAAATGCTTTTCGTAATGCTCGTATTTCTTCAAGTCTTTTTCGTTCAGGATCCTTTATAGCAGGTGATACAAGTGACACGATTCGTTCAATATACGATGACAGTTGTATATATCCCATAAATTCATAGCGTGTATTTACTAATTGACGAACTTTTCGTTCAATTACTCGCTTATCTTTTTCATATTCAGTGCCAGTAAGTTCTAAATAAAGATTGCCAGTGCAACCATTATGAGTATTAGGCATATCTAATTCATTTGGCACTACAACATTTTCAATATCAAAAATAGTTCTCCAGAAATTTGGTTGAATATTAGGAGGTGCAATAATAAAAACCTTTTTCTTAGGATATATATACAAATATGCTTCTGCAATACTAATTGCAGAACACGTCTTTCCTACACCCACACCATGATACAATAGTGCAGAATTATAAGGAGTTTTTGCCGATAAATAATTACTTACAAATCGTTGAACAGGGAGTAATTCAAATTCTACCTTTCCTTCACATGTTGCAAGATCTTGTAATGATTCAAGTTTGTTTTCAGAGAATTCTCGTTTGTGAAAAAGCTTCATAAGAAAATTTTCGTCAATTATATCAGGATATAAACCATATGCATCATCTAGATTCATATCATCTGGAAATAATCCACGAGATGTTAACTCGTTGAACATAAGATTTCTTCGTGTTGGATCAGATTCAACGAGCCATTGCTCTAAAAATTCTTTATTATTTGTTGCCATCTATAGATACCTAACAAAAGCGTAATGGACAATAATTCCTCAATAAACTACTTGCCCGTAGCAACACTTCTTTCTTTTCAATATTCTCAGGTCGTATCTTTTCTAAACATTCTTCTAAAGTAAACCATCCTAGATCTCCAATTTCTTGCGACATATAATGATTTGTTGAATCAAAAAACACTTCTTTATCAGAATTATAAAGAAACACAAAATATTTATGACAATAATCAATATGATTACTTCCAAAAAATGTTTCACTTAATGGTTCTAGATTACGAATAAATACTACATCTTTTTCTGCAATACCTGTTTCTTCACGAAGTTCACGAAATGCACATTGTAAATCAGATTCATGAGGATCGCGTCGTCCTTTTGGAAAACCCCACTCAGGAGTCTTCCATGGATTCACTACATCAGCGATCATTGATTCTAAGTTAATAATCATACCAGAGTCATCCATAATACCGGATTTTAATAAATCAAACTTAACACGAGCATTTTCTCTATCATTTTTATAATTCAATGACTGTTCTTTTGGAACACCCCATAAGTTACACCATAATGTATCAAAATCTTGGGAAAGAACTTTTGCATGTTCTGTCTGAGTCATTGTAGTAATATGATATCTTATATAATTAATGTCGGTTAATTTATATTTTCCCCGCATAATTTCAATAAATCCTAGACTATCACGACGTTGTATCATTAAATATTTCATATCCTTAATAATTGTCTCAAATCCAGATACTGATTTTTCATTTGCCAGTAGTTCTTTTGCCTGATCAAACCCATTTGGAGGCTTGATAATTATACATCCATAGCTTGTAACAGGTGCAATACAATTTTTAAGATAATGTCCATAGTATCCACAATTACTACATAACATACTTTTCTTTACTGGTTTCATTAGGTCTATAGTGTTATGTTGATTTGGGTTTAGACCTTTAATGCGGCAATATAATATATCATATATTATACATGTTTAATAGATAGAATGCGAATACCACCGGGTGTATGGGGTCCTCCTTTTTGGCTAGTAATACATATTACCGCACTTGCATATTCACAAAAACCATCTTATGGTGAAAAAAAGGCAGCAAAGGAATTTTATGAAGCACTACAGTTTACTTTACCATGCCCAATGTGCAGACATCATTTAAAAGACCATTTAATAAAGTACCCGATTACTCCACATTTGGATAGACGTGAGGATTTATTCAAATGGACAGTAATGTTACACAATGAAGTAAATAAATCTTTAAATAAGCCTATTATGACAGAAGTAGAAGCATTATTATATATTAAACGATTGGGCTCTAGAAATGTATCACCAATTATAACAAAAGATATGTTGGAAGAAGTGGATTTACGATCAATGATAAAAGGTGGATTTGTAGGTGGGGGATTAGTATTTACTGTTGGACTTGCAATATATTATTTTTCTAAAGTAGATGGAAAGTCTTAATACAGGACTTCAGTTACCAAAAGGTCAAACAAAAGAATTAAAAAAAGATGTAAAAAAAGTTGTAGTAAAAGCAAAGCTTAGCGATGAAGAAATAAAGGAGAAAAAAGGAAAATATTTTACTGAAAAAGATATTGACAAAGTATATGATGAAGACATTGATGTATATGTAGAAAAACATGGAAAGGAAGAACTTCTTGCAAAATTCCGTAAAAATGTGATACCAAAAGATATTATACAAGTGGGCTGGGATGCATTTTATGAAACTGCTGTTGCAACACGAACACGAGGAGCGGCGGCAGGACCAATTGATGTGAAAAGTACATACTGGAAAAAGCGGAAGCCTATAGAAACAAAGGGTTGGTCAACACGATATATAAATAAGGGAAAGCGAACTGCTACACGTGTAAATAACAATGTGTTTAGCAGTATATTAGGATATTTTGAATCTTCACCCATTTTTCGTAAAAACCCCTGCCGTCTAACAAACTATACCCGACGATTCTTTAGTAATTATAAAAGAGGTATACCATTTATTAAGGAACTAAATGCATGTTTCAAAGCACTTACGCCAGATGAATATAAGTTACAGCTGGAAAGAGCGAAAAAAAATCCCTACTATCGTATTGACGATACAGCATTTTCATCAATAACAATTAATCGCAATTTCCGAACAGGTTTGCATATGGATGATGGTGATTATCGTGGAGGTTTTGGAAATTTATCAGTAATTGAACGTGGAAAATATAGCGGAGGCTATACAATGTTTCCGCAATACAAAATTGGATTTGATGTACGTACTGGAGATTATTTAGCAATGAATGTGCACGAGTACCATTGCAATACAGAAATTACTGAAACAGCTGAGCAAAAGAAGTATAATGAATCATTGCCAGATATACATTTTGATGATGCATCTACGGGTACATTGGGAAGTAACAAAAAATATACACGAATATCGTTTGTATGTTACTTACGAGAAAAATTAATAGATTGTAAAAAAAGTGAAACATTAAAATATTATAAAAAAATAAAGTTTGAACAATAGATGAACTTATTCCATACAGTAAAAGTAACGGCAGAAGCATTAATGTATGTAGGAATTTTTACTATGTTAATTTTTGGAGTGCTAACAATAATCAATTATAAGGTAGTACCAATATTACCTTTTTTACCAACAGATAAACCAGTATTGGCTAGTCCTAGTGTAAATTCAATAACAGCACATTTATCAAAAGCAGCACCAAGTGATACACTATTGCATTATAAATCTAATTCAAGTACATTGAAGTTTAATTTAACAAAATTTAGTATTAATTTTGATTGTTTCTTAAATGGCACATATAAATCAACAGATGTTCCGCGTGTGCTTTTATATTTTGATTTAAGCTCTAATCCAACATCCTCAAAGAAAATAACGTCTAATAGTATTAAAGAATATAAAGAAGATACACCACTATTAACATTCCAAAATGCAGATGCATCATATATGTTAAATAAGGATCAAACCGATTTGTTAGATATATTTTCAAATACTAATTTTATAGTATATATGGATTCTGTTAAAAATGATATGAAAGTAGCTCTTATTACAACAGATTCTACTGATTATCCTAAAATTCCTAAATATTTAGAAGTGTTACCCATAATAACGAATGTGCCAATTAATGCGCCTTTCCAAATAACACTTGTATTTACAAATAATATAGTTGAAGTATATCGTGATAAACAATTATTATTTACATATACAATAAAACATAAACGTATATTAATACCAACAGGTCCAGAAACAAATGGTTTATATTCTCCTATTGGTTATATTGGTAATACAGTACAGCTAGCAAATATACAATATTTTGATAATAGTATTACAAGTTCCCAAGTTCGTACATTAACAAATACACTATCCGCTCAATCAGTTTTCAATTAATAATAATAAGTAGATGGAAATTATTATTTTCAGTGGTTTAATATTAATAATTATTACATTATTAGTATTATCATTTATTCCCCTACCATTTGGAAGTCCAACGGTTCAAATGAAAGGACCATACGATATACATAATAGTACAAAATTATATACATCATATGATTTTATAAACAATTCATCAGTAACATTTCAAGGATTCATATACTTACAACAACTTCAGAAAACCGTTGTAACAACTGCGTGTAGCAGTACGGATCAATCATTGCCAAATTGTGATACAGGAAGATATTCTTTATGCGAATGTGTTTCTGGAGATTGTAGTAAATGTATGCATACAGGTTACTTACAAGTTTTAGATATTAATAAGATATGCAGTTTAGAAATATTGGGGGCTCCCGATGGGGGGCGTCAAGGAAAGGCATCTGTACAATTTACAGTAAAAACGCAATCATCTGGTGCAATTGATAATTCTGGAAGCGCTATAAATCCAGAGATGCATCCCGATAGTTCTGGCAATGCATCATCATTATCAAATATATATTTGGAAACATTCGTATTACCACCAATACCCTTTCAACAATGGACAATGATAACAATATCACGCGAAGGACGTAGATTTGATTTCTATTACAATGATCAATTGGTATTATCAAAACATACTTCTACGGTTCTTTATAATTCACAATTATCGGGAAGTGTACTAATCGGTAATGATCAAATCAATGGCTCGTCTGGTTTCTTTACAATGTATAAAACTATTCAAAGTGCAGAACAGATACATAATCAATATAATTCATTTATTGATACTAAAAAAACACCTATATTTGATGTAAGCATACCATCAAATATGAAACCTATGGCTGGAATATTTGGCCAAATTACATTACCATCTGCATTAAATATCCCATCATTATGCCCATCAGGTGATTGTTTAGGAAATCCTATAAATCCCCCCGCCAATCCATATTACGAATGGTCTTCATCGTACGCATAAATCTCTAACTAGAGAAGAATGGAACAAAGGATGGAACATTTGCACTCAATGCATCCTTCTAAAAATGTTGGATTTTTGAGAAAAATTGGCTCTAAATTTTTTGTGTATGTTATTACATTATTGCTTATTTGTGTGTTTGTATATTTTATATATAAATTTATATACGGAGCATCTGCAGCATCAACTAATCTAATATTAACTACTAGTGTTGATGCAACAAAGGGTGCAAAAAATAATATTGCAATTCCAAATATATATGAAGGCGGAGAATTCTCAACAAATTTTTGGGTATATCTAAATGCGTATAATACAGGATATTTACAAGGCCAACGAAAACATTTAGTAGAAATTGGCCATACACCTACAAATAATAATGCAACAAATAATTTTTCAACCATTTTAATAATGCTTGGAGCTACAACACCCACACTATTAGTTCGTGTACATACTAAATCAACATCATCCCGTACTATAAATGACAGTGATAATTACGGTATAACAGATTGTTCTGGTGGTAATGAATCAGATTGTTCTGGCGGAACAAAAATAGGATTTCAAAAATTAATAGATAAAAATTTAGTTGCATCAGGGTCTACAATGATGGATAATACACTAACTGTTGCTGACATTAGTGGAACATCCACAAAACCCGGTTTATTTACACCATATGCTAACAATAGTCTTGATGAAAATATTGGTTCTTCACCAAATACATGTGATGTAAAAGAGTTGCCATTACAAAAGTGGGTAAATATATGCACAGTAATGAATGGTAAGACACTTGATGTATATTTAGATGGAAAACTAGTAAAAACATGCGTGTACAATAGTTTCTTCAAAGTAGACCAGTCTGGCACAGTAGGGTCTTATTTACAACATGGTGGATTTAATGGAAATTTCTCACGCCTACAAATATTCAATACATCTTTAACACCGGATGATATATACAAGAATTATTTGTCAGGGCCAACTGGATCAAGTGCTACAAGTGATCCTATATCCTTTATGAAATATATATTTACTGGTTGATTCACTATTTAACAAGTAATATTGCAAAAATATATTTATCTTTTTTGATATAAATAGATAAAAATGAGTGCCTTAAGTGAAGTTGCCTTAGGGCTTGGTATAGTTTTATTAACAGCTACAGGATTTTATGTAGCGGAATCAGTATTTAATATGTCATTTGCACTGAAATCAAGATTCCTTCCATTATTAGAATACACGGCGAGCTCTGAAAATAAACAGATTGTTATACATCAAGATGCTGCAAAATTTAGTGATGCTAAACAGATCTTATTGTCTGATAATGAACGAACGGGTATTGAATTATCATACTCTTTTTATTTGATTGTAGATGAAAAAACATTTGAAGGACAAAATACTTTACATAATGTGTTTTACAAAGGATATAATGGACATCCTTGGCCATTACAAGCCCCCGGTGTTTATATATTAGGTAATGTAAATACTATGAGAATTCTATTTAATAGTTATCAGCATGTATATAATTACATTGATATTGAAAATATTCCCGTAGGAAAATGGTTTCATGTAGTTTTGAATTTTCAGAATTTAGCTTTAGAAGTTCATATTAATGGTAGATTAGTCAAAAAATTACCGTTCACAGATACACTACCGTATATGAATTATGAAGATCTGATAATTTTTTCAACTGCAGTTACTACAATTAATATTCCAAATCAGCCCGCTATTCAATTCAATGGTTCAATTGTTGGGCAAATTAGTAATTTAATTTATACCCGGTATGCCTTATCATATAGTGAAATTCAAAAAAATTATGGCGCCGGTCCATCAAAAGTCACACAAGCTCCAACAACTATGGAAACACCGCCATATTTTTCAGATTCTTGGTACACAAATCAGTAGGCTATTCCAAAAATCTCCGATTTTGCGGGTCCTAATAAGGCTATCCCGAAAATCTCCGATTTTGCGGGTCCTAATAGGCTATCCCGAAAATCTCCGATTTTGCGGGTCCTAATAGGCTATCCCGAAAATCTCCGATTTTGCGGGTCCTATTAGGCTATCCCGAAAATCTCCGATTTTGCGGGTCTAAATATACTACGTAATTTTAGAGTATATGACCGGCGGCGGTTTATTAACATTAGTCACCTATGGCCAACAAAATATTTTATTGAGTGGAAATCCACAGTTCACCTATTTTTATAAAGTATTTCGTCGGTATTCCCATTTTTCTATGGAAAGTGTTTCAACGACAATGGATGGACCATCTGAATTACAATATGATAATACGATAAGTTTGCGTCTTAAAATTCAACGTATTGGTGATTTGGTAAGTGATATGTATTTTTCATTTAGTATACCAGACATTTATAGTAAATACATAACCCCAAGCAGTTCTTATAATTCACAGCATGAATTTCAGTGGACTCGCTATTTGGGTGCTGCAATTATACAAAATGTTGGATTTTATATTGGTGGATCAAAAATACAAGAATTTGATGGTACATATATAATGAGTCGCGCACTTCTTGATTATGATAAAGACAAATTCCAGAAATGGAAGAATCTTGTTGGAGATGTGCCAGAATTAACAGACCCTACAAATGGTTTATATGCAGGTGGATTATTAAATCAAGGTTACCCAACTGTAATACAAGATACAACTGCGAATCCACAAACAAATCGCCCATCTATATTTGGAAAACGTATTCATGTACCTTTGCCATTTTGGTTTAGTGAAAATACATCACAGTCTCTTCCATTAACAGCTCTTCAATATCATGAATGCGAAGTTAAAATTACACTAAATCCAATCAATACATTATATTCAATACTTGATGCATCAGGATTCCGTGTATCACCAGGTTATTTTGTAAATTCAGATCAAAATAGTGTAAATACAAACATTCCAATGTATGGTAATACAGCTGACATTACTGGTGTTACAATGAATAACTTTCTTGTAGATATAGGATATACAAAACCATCTTTCAATAGTTGGCCATTAGATGCACAAATACAAACGACATATATTTATTTGACTGATGAAGACCGAAAAGTATTTGCATCAAGTCCATTATCATATTTATATCAAGAAGTACAAGTATTTCCTTTTAATGGACTATATAATAAGCAGTTATTAGATGTAGAATGTCATAATCCAGTATCTCGTTTATTATTTCTTACACGCCGATCAGATACAATTTATAGAAATGATTTTGGAAATTTAACAAATTGGTATAATTATCCAAATACACCTTTTAATCCTACACCAGCTACAACGAATTATTTTAAAAACTCCTTTTCATCTGGATTATTAATACCACAAGGTCAATTACAAACCGTTCGTACGATCCGTGTATTAGCAGATGGTAATGAAATTCAAGAAGAAAAACCGGTTGATTATTTTACAAAAGTTACTCCATTTAAATATTTAACGGGTGATTCAGAGGAGTTAATACCAGTATATTCATTTTCATTACAGTCTCCTTCAACACAACCCGCCGGTTCAATTAACGCATCACGAATACGCAACTTCCAAGTAGAACTAGATGTATATCCTTTACCAGTAAATACAACATATACATATAATTTAAATTTATATGTTGAAAGTTACAATTGGTTAGAAGTAGTTGGAGGAATGGCTGGAAAGAAGTTTGCGGTTTAAATAATGTGTTATTATTTTTATATTTTAAAAATATGTAGAATAGATGGGTTTTTTCAATAATTTATCAAATTGGTTTCATAATACTATTATTGCTGCAACATACAACCCTGCAGCAGATGCATTGACAAATTCATACAATAATAGTGTTACTTCACAAATAGGAAATTTACAATCTACCGTTTCACATATCGGTGGAGGTCTTGGAGCTGCTGTAATGTCTATTCCCGGTGTTGGAAAACCTATAATGAATTCTCTAGCAGCTCTTCAAGCCGAATCAAAAAAGTTATTGGCAAGTGCAAAAACAATGACACCATCACAAATTGCAGCTGAAAATGATAAATTAATTGCAAAAGCCAATGAATTACAAGCGGAAGCAACTAAAGCAGGATTAAGCGTATCTGATTACCAGGATAAATTAGACCTTGCTGCAAATAAACCATTACCATTTACATTTAAAAGATTCTTTACAAGCATTTTTTCAAGTACATTATATATTTGTTTATTTATATTGGTATTATGTCTTGCATTATTAGGTTCTTCTTTAGCTGCAAATAGCGCGATGAATAAACCAGTAGCATATCGCATATATTATATGATATATGGTTTCCTATTGTTTCCATTATCAATTATTCTTGGAATATATAATTACATGAATCATAAGAAATTATTTTATGCAATCTGGGCTCCATTACATACATCATTTTCTCATAATAAATTCTTGAATGTGTTACTTTTTCCTTTTATATATACACCTATTGGTGAAATTACTCATTTTGCAAAAACATCATTAGTACACAGTGGAAGTATGCATAAGACGCGTGCACCATTAGTGAGCGATGAAAGAAAATTTGATCCATCAGCGGTATAAACAATATTTACATATAAACCTAGTATAATGTCTATACCAACATTCCCTTTTGTTTCAGTTGTAACACCAACATATAACAGAAGAAAGTTCATTCCATATTTAATTGAATGTTATAAATCTCAAACATATCCTGCAAAACATATGGAATGGATTATATATGATGATGGTGAATCTGTTGAAGATTTATTCAAAGATCTTAACATTCCAAATCTGCGCTACATACATAATGATGAAAAACAGAATATTGGATACAAACGTAATTTATTAAATCGTGAAGCAAAAGGTATGATTATTGTTGCGATGGATGATGATGATTACTATCCTCCAGAACGTGTATATCATGTTGTACAAAAATTTAAGCAAAATCCGAAGGTTGAATTGGCAGGATCAACTGAAATTTACATGTACTATAGTGATATTAAGACAATATATAAGTTGGGACCTTATAATCAGAACCATGCAACAAATGGAACAATGGCATGGAGAGATACATATGCCAAATCACATGTATATGATGAAACAGTAACACATGCAGAAGAGAAATCATTTTTAGATAATTATACGCATCCCATGATTCAGTTAGATCCATTTCGAGTAATGTTAGTTATGAGTCATTCTGAAAATACATTTGATAAACGAAAGATGAGAGAACAGGAAAGTCAAGTTATGAAAAAAACTTCAATGAAAATGAAGGAATTCATAAAAGCTAAGAACTTACGCGATTTTTATACAGATGCCTAAAAGCCCACTCGCTCTATTAAAAAGAAATATGGTACATTCAGCCTTTAATACTTTAAAAGTTTTAAATGATGTATATAATAATAGTCTAGAAGATAATGATGCAATATATTTACCAAATGATTCAATAAAGATTCCATTGCGAAGGCATCAACATGCAGTTGTAGATCAAATGAAAAACTATGAACAGAAATTTTTACATGGAACAACATATGAAAATAATAGTTTATATTCCAAATATGCAATACTAGGTGATAATGTAGGCGTGGGTAAAACTCTTATGGTACTTTCGCATATTGCTCAAATTAAAAACGAAACACGCGTACTAAATTTTACGAATTTCCATAAGGAAAGTAGCACAAATTTCTATAGCTTAGTAAAAAATTCTACACACGATTTATCTAATGCTGGATGTTTAGTCGTTGTTCCCCACACATTATTTCGTCAATGGCATGATGAAATAACAAGTAAAACAACATTAAAGTTAGCTGCTATTAAAACGCGAAAAAATCTCTATACTACTGATTTTCTTAAAAATGTAATATATGCAGATATTATTTTAATAAGTAACACATTATATAAAGATTTACATGCAGTATCATTGGAATTGAAGATACATTGGAATCGGATATTTATTGATGAAGCGGATAGTATTCATCTACCAACATATTCAACAATTGATTTACCAACGAATTTTACATGGTTTATAACTGCAAGCTTTACAAATTTACTTTTTCCACAATATAGTATTATATATATTGCTGCATCATTGTATGATATATTTAAAGATAAAAATAATGTATCAAATGAATTAGATAAATCATTAAAAACAACATATATTGGTGTATATAGAGATTATCGTATTGAAATTAGTTTAAGATCTATAAAATTTTTATGTAATATATTAAATATGAATCATATATTACGTGGCCAACTAGTACTTCGTTGCTCAGAAGAATTTATAAAGAAATCAATACAACTTCCTCCATTAATAACAACACTCGTAAAATGTAGACCATCATTATCACACCGAATGGTATATGATGTAATTAATCCGAGTGTGCGTCAGCTTTTAAATGCAGGTGATATAAAATCTGCATTGGAACAATTGGGAGTAAAAACGGAAAACAATAATTCATTAATAGAAGCTGTAACGGAAAATAAATCAAAAGAGCTTGACCGATTGCAAAAAACCTATGAATTTAAACAATCTCTTGAGTATTCTTCAGTTCAAGTAAAAGAAGCATCATTGAAAAATTTGCAGGATAAAATCAATAATGTAAAAGATCAGATCAATTCACTCAAAGAGCGCATTGAAAATTATAAAACAGAAGTATGCCCAATATGTTATGATGAACCAAATGATGCACTACTTACAAATTGCTGCAATCATGTATTTTGTGCAATATGTATACTAACAAGTTTATCACGCAATATGAGTTGCCCTCTTTGCAGAGCAAATATTCATCCGAGCTCTTTAAAAAAGATATCTAATGAACTAGTTGAAGTAGTACAAGAGTCACAATTAAAGAAGAAAATAGATGCATTTTTTGATATATTAGAAGCAAATCCAAATGGTAAATTTTTAGTATTCAGTAGTTATGATAATTCTTTCTTGGAAATTGTGAATGGATGTAAGGAAAGAAATATATCTTCGCGAGAATTAAAAGGATCAAAAGATTCTATTGCATCCACATTAAATCAATTTAAGAATGGAAAAGTAAATTGTTTATTACTCAATGCAATACATATAGGAGCTGGACTTACTATTACAGATGCGACCCATGTTATTTTGCTTCATGCTGTAAGCAGCGAAACAGAAAAACAGATTTTAGGGCGAGCATATCGCGATGGACGGACAAGTGAATTACATTTTATAAAGTTATTACATCCAGATGAACTCGCATAAATGTTCGTTATATTAATATGAACTCGCATAAATGTTCGTTATATTAATATGAACTCACATAAATGTTCGTAATCTTACTATGAACTCACATAAATGTTCGTTATATTAATATGAACTCACATAAATGTTCGTAATCTTACTATGAACTCACATAAATGTTCGTTATATTAATATGAACTCACATAAATGTGCATCATATATTCTTATACATTTTGTCTAAACTAATAGCTTCATACCGACGAATCTTATCAGGTTTCAAATCACTTTTTTCTGAATACATCTGGGCATACATTGGTGTTAAGCGAATAGGAACTTTTGACTCCGAAGAAATCTCACATAGTAACTTCCAAGCATTAAACATTGCAGATTGTTTTGTTAACACAGGTGTATAACGTAGTTCTTCATAACTAGGTGCTTCACAATTAGGTTTTAATGGTAGCTCCTCAGCTAAACGTAAGCTAATATTCTTCAACTTTAATTGAAGACTAATAGGTAATATATTCCAACATTGATAAAAGAATGCCCAGAAATCACCTTCATCACTTAAGTAATACGCTTCAAAAAAGGAACAATACTTTTTCCATGCTTCATGATTATTTCCAATGCTTGCACTAATACGCTCTGATAAATTTTCTAATGTAATTAAACTGGCCAAATTACCTTCATTGTTTTCAATATCTAAATCAATCATAGGATCCCAGGTTTCCCATAAAGCCCACCATGCAATTGGAACAACACCTTCTGGAATTTCTATTTCATCATGTTGTGATTCTATGCCCTGAAGCTGACGTTGAAGAATACGTAAATCACCAGAATAATTTTCTGGTGGATAGACTCCTAGCCAAGAATAGATCTTATCCTTTGTTGGTGCAGTTACTTTAAAAGTTAAACATAACTTTGCGATTTGTTGAAGTACACGTGAATCCAATGTATTACTTATTAATATAAGTGGTCGCCCAGTTCTGCACTCGGAACTCTTCAAAAATGTAAGAAGTTCTGATAAACCACCTCGCTCACCATTACTTAATCCATCAATCTCATCTAATAGTATACCAATCCCACCCTTTTTTCCACTTTCCATCATTTGCAAAATTCCACCTTCTTTTAATAAGGGTAAAATAGTTTTACGAAATGATGCGCCACTACGTGTATGACTTGCATTAAATTCTATTGTTTTCAGCCCAGACTCTTTAAACATTCTATGTGCTATTGTAGTCTTTCCAACGCCAGGATTTCCCAATAAAAGCACTGCAGATGAATCACGTTTTTGAATCCATTGTTTTATTTTATTTTCAATCTCAGGATGAAGACATACACTCTTTGAGATCATTTACTTAGATTGATGTGTTTCTTTCTTTTTAAATCCGCAAATTATATATTTATGGGATCCCTTATACTGAAGGAGGGGAAGGTATAGTATTTTTAGGATATTGTGATATACCATCCCATACACCTTCCCATGTTACGTTCCGCTCAACACATTTTGTTACTGTACTATTGAAATCATCGCTTAATGGAAACACTTGATTACCTTGGGGAAAAGTGCTACTAATAGATGGGTTAAATTTTGATACATCATATTTTGTAATACTGCTTGGGGTTTGTGTAGCTATACCAACAGTATCAATGCAAATATATTTAGATTTTTCAGTTCCTACTGCTGGCATTTTAAACAATGTTAAAAAATCAGGGCATTGATTAATTGATGGAGGCCACACGGTAACATTTACTTGCGTGGCATATGAACCATCAATATTATATATTTGTAGACCAAATAAAACAAACAATACAAACATACCAATTGCAGCAATTCCACCAGCAATGGGTTTATTAAATACACTTAACCAAAAAAATGTTGCAGGTATAAGTATAAAAGCTGCAAATAAATAAAATATAAAGGATAGTTCCATTCTATACTTAAAAAATAATATTTATGTTATTTTTTTAGTATATTATTAGTTAACTACTGTGCGCCATAGTTTACTACAGGTGTAGCAGGGCCATTGCCATCATAACCGAGCTCAATGTAGCCAGTGAGGTAATCTTGGTTAGGGCTTGTGTTAGCTGCACCAGCTACACCAAATGTATTCTGAGTGCCGGTGGGTGCTCCGTTTCTTACAACTAACTGAACCTTGCGGAAAACGCGGCTAGAAGATACCACTTGCTTACCGAGATCCTTTAATATACCAGCGCCAGCACCATTTATGGAGGAGAGGTAGGGAGAACCGCCTACTGCGAATGCAGAGCCAGTAGAAGCCCATGTGGCATTAGTAAATGCAGAACCATTATATGCATATACTAAACCCTGTAATGATGATACAGGCATGAAATAAGAAGGTTGTCTCTGGCGGTAGTGGTTATCAACTGATGACATTATATTAATAAGTTAGAAATAAAAAAAAGCCGGTAGTTAGATGAATTCTTTTGCCGATTTGAATGAAACCGAAAAAGACCTCCGTGATCTTCCTAGCCAAAATGGTCGTGTAACATTCGGTCCATCATTTGGTTCAGAGGGTATTTCCTCCTCTATTCCCGGTTATGGTCATGAAACAAAGGTAGAACCAAACTTTGTTGATGATATGTTGCGAGGAAATTTGGAACATACAACTCTGAGCCGTGCATTCTTTTCACCCGATAACCTAAAAGTTATTCAAAATAATATAAGAAAAGGGGTATATGATCAAAGTGGTGAGAAAAAGTATATTATTGAAGACCAGTCAGTTGATGAGCTGAAAATAATATTGCGAGGTATTTTTTATCAATATTCACGTAATCTGGAAACTGATATTAAAGGACAGGTTGCAGATTTAAATCAAAAAGTAGTTGATTGGTCTGTACCACATGTATTAAGTGCTGTTGATCATTATCATTATTATATTAATGATATAAGTCATATGCCAGTTCCTATGCAGCAACCCCAGAATATTAGCCGCGCTGGCACACGTAGTTTACCATTAAACCCATATATGTAAATATTTCATTTATAAAGTTATAATGAAACTATAGATGGGTAGCGGAATATCAATCATGCCACTCCCGACACCTAATGGTACAACTACACAAATAGTAACATCACCACAAACTGTTACACCAGAAGCAGCAGCAGAACAACTTCGTGCAGAGCAACTTCAATCACAACAACTTCAAGCACAACAATTTCAAGCACAACAAGCACCCGCACCAGCAGCAGTAGCAGCACCAGCACCAGTAGCAGCAGCACCAGTAGCAGCACCAGCACCAGTAGCAGCAGCACCAGTAGCAGCACAAGCACCAGTAGCAGCAGCACCAGCACCAGTAGCAGCACCACCACCAGCAGTAGGCCCAGAAGAATGTATTAATCTGAGTGGTACACTAAGAAGCGAATTACAAAATAACACCCCAATTGCTGCATTAAATAGTATTAAAGATATTACAAACTACACAAAAATATCATTTAGCCTTGATAATACTGCTGTATCTATAAGTGTAAAAGTTTGCGAATTTAATACAAGCAATCATGCACTTGTAATGTATTTACTAGATTCAAATAATAATCCTATATTAGATTTAAGTAATAATAATATTGATTGGACAATAAATTCAGTACCCTTTAAAAATATGAATATAAATTCAGAATCCTTTCAAAATATAAATACAGAGCGTGTTAAAGTACAACGCAAAAAAAACAATGCTAATATACAAAAAGTAGGAGTAATTCCTTCAAATTCACGTAATACATTTACGATTGGTAGCACAAATAATTTTAGTTTTGTACCAGGTAGGGTGTATAAATTATTACTTGTAGTATCTGATACTGTACCACCCTCTTTATCATCTACTGCAATGTGGTATCAACTTACATTGTCTCCAGCACAAGGATTCCAAAATCAAAAAAAATCATTTGAAGGCTATTATCCACCGAATAAATTAGTTGGTACAGAGTATTATCCATTTTAACGCTTCTTTGTAGTCTTCTTCTTAACAGATCCGTCACCAACAAGTAGAGCCAACCGTTCTTCTTTCATAGACCCCCATGAATCCATAAACTCATCTAGATCGCGCATCCACATTTTAGAAGCGCCCGTATTTTCAAGTGCTTTCAGCAGATCTTCTGCCTTAACTACCGCTTTTTCTGCATCTTCAATTGCACTCGCTTTCACACGATCAATACGAATACGCAACAAATATTCATACGAATCTACAGAATCCGGTTCAGCCAAATTCGTCAATGCTGTAGCTTATGCTGTTTCATACTTTCCACAATTGCTTCGTCACTTTTACGCCGCAAATCAATTGTGTTTTCCAATACTCCACGCAAGAATCGTGCTTTTGCATCTGCTTCAATAGCATCACGTTTCAATGATGCAATCTCCTTCTGCCGACGCTCTTCATACTTCTTAATACGCTCCACATAAAACTCTTCCATAATATTTCCAACACATTCATACTTTTTGATTTTCATATCACTTGTGAAACACACCATATTTGATGTGCGCCATGTCGTCGTCAACTTAAAACGCTTCTCAAATTCATGAGCGTTATCTTTTACATCATCATAGTAGTCAGGCTCCAAATAGAGATCAAAGCGAATGTCCACGTGATTGTACAAATCTTCATAGTTGCGCAACACTGGCTTCTTTGTTTCTTTATCATTTGTTGTGCACATTTCCTCCAAGAATTCCTTATAATCATGAGTCCATGTTCCAACAGGAAGTTCTACAACACTTACCATCTTTTTGGCATCATCAAACGTATACAAACCCTTTGTAAACCACACACCGTTTTCAGAATGCTGAATGGGGCCCTTGAATCCAATCCACCAAGGCCGCAATGCAATGTTGTCCAGCGTAGTACGAGTACCATTAATCCGATCTTTTAGCAATCCAACAATCTCTGCAGGATCGTGTGGAGGAATATCAGTACTGAATCCCGTACCGATACCAATACAGCCATTTACGAGAATCATGGGAATTGTGGGATAGTAGGTTTCAGGCTCTACAATCAAACCATCGTCTTCCAAATACTTCAATATACAATTGTCTTCCTTGCGATAAATCTTATCAACAATGTGCTCCAACTGTGTAAAGATATATCGTGGAGAAGCGGCATCCTTACCACCTAGCAGACGAGAACCAAACTGACCAATAGGAGCTAGTAGATTGATATTGTTCGCGCCTACAAATGTTTGTGCAAGATTTACAATTGCTCCCTGTAGAGATGCTTCACCATGATGGTAGGCCGCATGCTCAGATACATATCCAGACAACTGTGCAACTTTCACCTCTGATTTGAGATTCCGCTTGAAACATCCGAACATAATCTTACGTTGCGAGGGCTTCAATCCATCCATAATAGCTGGAAGAGAACGAATATTATCTGCATTGCTGAAATGAATAAGTTCATCATGAATGAAGCGAGTATAGTCTACTTTATTATTTTTTACAAGAAGTGTGCGCTTGGGATCGTAGGTTGCAAGCCACTTTTTACGGTCATCTGCACGCTTCTTGTTGAAAGCGAGTGAGAAGCTTTCATCGGTTTCCTCATCAAAGAGGTATTTTACATCATGGAGGTTCTTGAACCACTGCTGTGCTTCAGTTGATGTTGATGTACCCAACCCCTTATAATATTTCAGTGTCCAACCATGGAGGTCTACAGTTTCCTTCCAACTTTCAAATTCTTGAGTACTGTAAAACGAAACAGTCAAATTCTTCTTTGTTGCTTTCAATAGGGGTGTTGCAAGAGAGCAAATGAATCCTGACTTCATTAATGTGGGCCACTCTGTATGAAACAGATTCATTAGCAGTGCTTTGATATGTGATCCATCCAAATCTTGATCCGCCATTACCATAATACGTCCATAGCGAAGTGACTTACTATCAAGATACTTCTTCTTTTGCTCAAGACCAATAATCTTTTTAATTGCAGTCAATTCTTCGTTCTTGGAAAACTTCTCTTGAGAAATATCACGAACATTGAGCAACTTACCACGAAGAGGAAATACTCCCCATAATTCACGCCCAACCTCCTTTAATCCAGAGATAGCAGATGTGGCGGCTGAATCACCTTCTGTTAGAATTAATGTACACTCTGAGCTTTTTGTAGTCCCTGCGTATAATGCATCAACCAGTTTTGGCATTCCACGAATAGTCTTCTTTTTTGTTCCATCAGTCTTCTTTGCATCCTTTGTAGCCTTTGCATCTAATATGCTCTGGGCTTCATCTAGTAGTCCAATCTTTACAAGAGAGTCAACAATTTTTGTGGAAGCTTTATATGTAGAACCGAATTTTGAGGCTGGAGTTGTAAGAAGTTCTTTACACTGCGAATCAAACCGTGGATTAATGATAGTACTATTAACAAATAACAATATACTATCTTTTAGTTGGGAGGGTTTTATAATAATTTTCTTCTTTTTCGCTACCTCACAAAAGTCACCCATCAGAGTTTTAAAGACTGCTTCGCTGTGTTTCCCCCCTCGTCGTGTATTTATAGCATTGACAAAACTAATCTGATGTTCATCTGGAAGTACAGCATCATTATCAAATAGATTTCGTGTAAGAATTACAGCCACTTCCCAACGCTCATTATTTTCGTATGCAATACATTTTTCATCTGTAATAAAGAGTTTCACAAACTTCTCAAATGTATTTGTTTTAATATCCTCTCCATTGAAAGATACCTTAACTTCCTTACCAGCCATCGCAGCTATTTCAATAACACGCGTATGAAATACATCAAACATATCTTGTGTCAATTCTACTCCATTAAATGCCCCTACAAAACGAGTAACATCTGGATCAAAGGTAATTTTCACATATCCCTTTGACCCACCTTTTTTAATAATAGGCTTTCCACATACAGACATGTTTTTATTCCATGTCTGTAAATAACTTTTTCCAGATGCAGGATTACAAGTATCTACTTCAAATCGTGTACTAAATATATTGGTGAGCTTACTACCGAGGCCATTAAGTCCGCCAGTGACCTTCTCTTCAGATTTATCATAATTTACTGATGTTAATAAATTTCCGAAAATAAGTTCAACAGCATACATATTTGTTTCTTTATGAATTTCAATAGGAATACCTAGACCATCATTTGTTACACTAACTGTATAGACTCCATTAACAAGTTTTGATGTAACATCTATATATTTAGTCTTTCCAGAACGAACTAATTCGTCGCGGGCATTAACAAGTACTTCATCAAAGATTTTATAAAGAGCAGGATTAAACATTAATGATTTGTATTCCATTTTATTTGTGCTATTATTGTAAATCCATCGTGAATCCTCTACGGTGTCAACTGACCCAACATAACTATCGCTTAATTCTAGTACATGCTCACGATGCGATAGTTTCTTATATTTATCAGCCATTTTTCTAATTAGAGTAAGGGGGGATCCTTAAATCAATTTTTTAGTTTTACGGTAAGAATTTATAGAAAATTGATATAGAAAAATATCAATTATTAATAAGTAATGGTAAAATGTTCAGAAAAAGATTGTAATAAACATGGCACTTTTGGCTATAAAGAGAAGAAAGAACAATATTGTATGGCTCATAAAAATCCTGACATGATAGATATTTCACATAAATTGTGTATATATGATGGTTGTAACATACGACCATCATATGGTGAAAAAACTGGAAAAACACAATATTGCAGTAAACACAAAAGTATTAGTATGATTAATTTGTTAAGTAAAATATGTCTTTATAATGATTGTAATATAATATCAACATATGGAATTAGTGGTGAAAAAGCTGAATATTGTGTTAAACATAAGAAACCTGAAATGATAGATCTTAAACATAAAAAATGTATGTACAAGGGTTGTTATTTACGACAAACATATGGTATAAAAGGTGGAAAGGCACAATTTTGCGTAGATCACAAAATGACTAATATGGTAGACGTATCAAATAAAAAATGTGAGTTTGAAGGATGTAATAAACAACCAAATTTTGGTAATAAAAATGGAAAAATACAATTTTGTAAAATACATAAATCATCTATTATGATAGATGTAAGTAATAAAAAATGTAAATTTGAAGAATGTACTCTACAACCAACATTTGGGTTAAATGGCAACCCCCAATATTGTGTTAAACATAAACAAGCAAAAATGATAGATCTACATCATCCAGTATGCGAGTATGAAGGTTGTGGTATAAGACCAAACTTTGGTATTAATGGTATATCACAATTTTGTAGTAAGCATAAAACCAATGAAATGGTTGATACAACACATAAATCATGTGTAATAGAGAATTGTACTACTCGTGCTTACTATGGCAAACCTGGCAACCCAAAATCCCATTGCGCAAAACACCGAGAAAAAGGTATGATAAAACATCCAAATGCTAAATGCAAAACATGTAAAGAACCAGCAATATACGGAACAAATTGGATTCCCCTTCATTGTGAAATCCATAAAACAACAGATGAAGAAAATTATCTAGAACAACCATGTACCAATTGCGGATTAACCTATATATTAGACAAAGAAAACAAATGTGAAAACTGTAATCCAGAATCCTTTCAAAAAGCGAGGCTCGCAAAACAAAATGGTCTTATGGATTATTTAGATGCACGAGATCTAAAAGGTACTTCAACTGATACAATCGTAAATAGTGAATGTGGAAAAGAACGGCCAGATAGAGTATATGATTTCAATGATAAAATAGTAATACTAGAATGCGATGAGCATCAACATAAAGATCGTCAATGTCTTTGCGAACAAACACGCATGATAAATATAGGTCAGAGTTTTGGAGGATTACCCGTCTATTTTATAAGATGGAATCCTGATGATTATTCTTCTGAAAAAGAACCAGAAATACTATCAAAGCGTTATAAACTTGTCGGAGATTTAATAGCTTCAATTAAAAAAGGAAAAACAGAGCTACCAAACGCTCTTGTTAGCGCTCTATATATGTATTATGATGAATGGGTTTCACTGTCTAATGAGCAATGGAAAGTATTATCAGAATTCACTTCTTAATCAAAACCAATAACTTATCATTATCCCAGCCTGGCGAATAACGATTTGCATGTTCTGTCATTATAAAAGAAACAAAGGAAAATTCATGAAGTATATCTTTGAGGTAGTTGAAATAGTTTTCCTCAGGTTCCGCGCGAGTAACGTCCTCTATAATTATCATACCACCGCTGCGAAGAAAAGGTAGTGCTTCATGTATAATTAATTTCTGATGAGTAGCATAATGTGTAGAATCATCTAATATAATGTCCAAATTACCACCTGATGCCGCAAAACCACTACGAATACTTTCACTAATTGTTACATCCATTGGCATGAAAGTATTATTTACTGAACTAACAATTTGTGCAGAATGGTCAAGAAAATTCTGATCACGATCATAAAAGTAGAAGGTTCCCTTTTCAAAATATTTATTCCACAATAATACACTTGCTCCACCAGCTACGCCAATTTCAACAAACCGAACAGGATTATGTTTATACTGGCCCATTAACATAGAATATATTGCAGTATAAGGGTGGCGATGACCATTTAGATTATACGGTGTCTTATCAGTACCACATATTTGTCCAAGCATACATAATTCAGTTAGGCATTTTGTAGAATCTATTGTCATACATGGAATCATTTCTAAAAATATTTTGTCTATTATGTTTAGATGGGTTCATATTATCAATCTATGTCTTATTTAAAAGGTGGTAAGAAAACAAGAAAAGCAAAGAAAGGAGGATTTTACCCTTCAATTATGGGAGGTGTAATGCGATATGGTTCATATTTAGTACCAATGGCAATGCGCCATGGTATGCGAATGATGAATTCAAGCAAAACAAAAAAGTCAAAAAAACAAAAAAAATCAAAAACAATGCGTAAAAAATAGAAGCCTAAAGTCAAAAAGAACCATAAATTTAGAAGATGGCACTTGTCAAAGCGAATACAAATGGAAACCTTTTTGAAATTAAAACTGTTCAATCCGGCGCTTTTCGTTCGCTTATAGAGGCGGTAAAGGAGATTGTTACGGAAGCAAATCTTGAGTTCTCTTCGGAAGGAATTAAGGTGGTAAATGTGGATGAAACTCATACGGTATTAGTATACCTCAAACTATATGCAGATCGGTTTGAAAGTTTCTTTTGCCCGAAAAAGCACGTATTGGGTGTAAATATGATTTACTTTTTCAAGTTGATTAAGACAATGGGAAATAATGATTCATTAACTCTCTATCTACCTGAGTCAAATCCGAATAAGTTGGGAATCCGTATGGAAAACTCCGAAAAGTCTACGGTAACAAACTACTTTTTGAAGCTGTTTGACACTGACATTGAAGAGATTAAGATTCCTTCCATATCCTTTACATCTATTATCCACATGCCGTCTGTTGATTTACAGAAGCATTGTCGCGACATGAATGCTTTGGGAGAGAAGTTGGATGTAGAAATTACAAGTATGGGGTCGGATCTCATTTTCCGGTGTAATGGTGATTTTGCAGAACAGGAGACTGTAATAAGTGAAAACAATTCTACAATGCGTGTACAAAAGGGTGTAGCAGGATCTACAAATGAGATTGTACAGGGTATTTTCCAGTTGAAGCATTTGGTTGTATTTACAAAGTGCACATCACTCTGCCCGTCAATTGAACTATGCTTGCGTAATGATTACCCTCTGATTTTGAAGTATACTGTTGCAAACTTAGGTGAAATTCGCTTAGTGCTTGCACCAATGAAGAATAAAAATGAGAATAATTAGATGCCTAAAAAGAATAGAATTCCTAGAAGAATTCGTTGGGCAAATAATATTAATAAACCGTTAGAAACTAGCGAGTTTATTAATATGTCAAATAATGCTGTATATGCACGTAAATCGGTACCTCCGAGTAAAACACGATACATAGAAGAAAACAGTGAAAATAATGTAAATATGAACATGAGAAATACTAGACGTAATAATACTAGACGTAACAACAGAGCTAATATACCAAAAACTGTATCAAGAAAAAGAAGACGGCCCAGTAATTGGAATAATGGATCCAATGCAAATAATGAATATATGACTAATTCAATTAGCAACAATTCTAATAATAATAATTATTATGATCCAGAAGAAAACGCAGAAATTGCAAGAAAAATGGCAGCACTAAAAGCCACTATAAATAGAGAAAGGCGCTAATTTATTTTAATAAGTGTATAATTTATAAAAGCGGCAAAACAACACCATAATAAATATGGAATTAATAATAAAGTAGCCAGCATATCGTATTTATAAAATGTTATTATTTGTAACACTAATGTTCCAATTAATGCCATTAATACAGCTAAAGCAAGTGAAAATTCTCCCAAATAGAAAAATACATAACACCATAGTACATTTAGAATCATATTAATTCCAAACAATCCATGTATTAAAGGTACCTGTACTTTGCTCCATGAATAACTGTATAATAAATATATGACGGTCCATACAATTCCAATTACATATCCTGGCGGCTGCCATGAAGGCTTTTTTAATGATGTATATGCTTTTGATCTAATACCTGTATTTGTGAAATAACTTCCTAAACCTGCAGCAGCGATAACAATTCCTAAATATGGTAAATAATGATTCATCTATTAATCACAATTTATATTAATCCCAATCTTTTCTAAAAATGCAGTGCGAACACCGAAGACATAATGTAATATTTCTCCAGATACAAACCAAACTGTTAGTGAAAGCCAAAAGTTAATTTTAAACGAATGTGCTGTTAAATATGCTGCAAGTATTGTTAAAACTATATCAGTAGCTGCTAAGCCAAAAATACGAATACTATGTACTCCCGTTTTTGGTATTCCTAATATATTTGCGTATGGGCAAGGCATCTACTATGTGTAACACCTTTTTCTCTGCAGAAAATCACATTTTCTTCGGTGTGCAAAGCACTAACCCTAAAAGATGTTTCACATCTTTTTCTCGGTTGCAAACCTGCAGAAAATCACATTTTCTTCTCAACATGCGGGGTATACATAATATCTTCGTAAGACAATGTATCATCAATACATAATAAATTTGTTTTTGAATGGAAATGATCACTATCCTTATTCCAAATTTTAATGATGAAATAGCCTACCTTTTGTTGGTTTCCAAACCCTTGTAGCTTTGGTGATATACTTATTCCATTTATAATATCATTTTTATTTCCTACAATACAATTCATCATTGTTCCTAAGGAATAGGCTTTGAATAATTTAATTCCCTGATCACCTGTTCCACGAATACTGTAACTTCCACCACGTATATTTTGAAAGTTTTCCCACAATGGTGGAATAGCTTCGCGCATCCAGAAATACATACCACCTTTTATCTTTTCACCAAGCTCTTTGAATATAGAAAGCACATCTTTTGGTGTTTTCACGATACCAATTTTTTCAAAAGAATCAATTGACCACCTCTTTTCTCGGGAGGGGTGATAATAAAGAGTCCAATATCCAGTTGGAAATTGCTCCTCCATAGTATTATAAGAAAGTATTTTTTTATGCCCTTTTAATTTTACTAATTTTTTGTTGGAAACGTAAAATTTTCTGTGTATATATTTTTGGTATGTTCATTCAAGTGTGTATCCAAATAACATAATGTATATGCTTTTGTTCTATCCAATATTATACCAGTACTGTATGCCCATACTTCAAGAACTTGCTGCAATGTTGGATAGTCTGCATTTGTACGTTCAATAACAATCTCACTTATAAAATTGTCCAATATAAATAATGAAGTACCATCTAATGCGATATATGCAGAAATAATTGGAAAATGTTTTACATCTTTATATAAGCATGAATACTGAAAAAATTTCATAGCAGAACGACTATACTTCCACGTAATTACTCCATTATTAATATTATGCGGATCAATAAATGAACCAATATAAGCAGTGGGATTCTTTTCATAAAAATACAATATATCAGAATTCAATGCTGAATTAATTGACTTATAGTAAAATATTGATGAATTATATAATAATTTTATTTTATCGCTTACATAGTTCATTAAAGGAATACCGTAATGAAATATAAATGAACTTGTCATCTCTTTAATACTATACATAAATTTCTTTATACGTTCTTTTATTTACGAGGGCATACACATGCCATTTTTCTACATTTGGTACATACAACAGATCCTTGTGTAGCTTCAATACGATCATGAACAAGTGGTTGATGAGATATTACTACATTTCCAGAAACATCTGTTATCGGTGGCACTACAACAATTTTAGGAATTGACATACTATAGCCTAAATAAAGAACAAATATAGGAGCTAATATTAAAATATAAGCAAACAATTGATGATCAGATTGACATAAATAAGTTAAAAATAAGAGTGTAGGAATCGCTAACAGACTTATAATTAAAGCAGTACCATTATTTTTATCATGTAAATTTACAACTATTAATGCAAATAATATTGCCGAAGAAACTAAAACCGGATAGTACATTGCTCTAAACTATACAATCTTTTTAATACGCCCTTTTGATTCATCCCAAATACCAATTGGTTCACTAAAATCTCCATCCTCACTCATCTGATATACTTTAAATTCTTCATCATGAAACAACTTCATACCCTTGTAAGTAAATTCAGTAAGTTGTAGTCCTTCTTCCTCTTCAGCCTCGGCTTCCTCTTCACCTTCTTCTTCACCCTCCTCTTCACCCTCCTCTTCACCCTCAGCTTCAGCTTCACCATGAGCTTCAGCTTCACCCTCCTCTTCAGCCTCTTCTTCAGGCTCCTCTTCTGCCTGCCCCGCAACAGACGATGGAGGAGTGCGTTGAGAATCTTTGGGTTCAGGATTTACACCTTCTTCAAATGAATCACGACTATCTTTTTCAATAATTACAACTTCAGGAATATCCTCTTTCTGAAGATCCCTAATCATATTTTCTAGATAACTCATACGTTCATTCAACGATTCACTATTAATATTAACAGTGCAAATCTTCTTTGTACTAATCAAAGATTCCAGCATATCAAGGCGAGAATTAATAGCATTTTTAGTTTCGCGAATAATCTCTTGAAACGAATACTCCATTTTACTGCTTACAAAGCACTAAAATACAGAACCAATTTTTTTATTTTTTTGCTTTTTTTCTACTACTTTTTATTACGTATTTCCAAATTCATACAAGAATCCAATGTGCTTTCCTTGTCCTTTAATGGTTTTGAACGTTTTAAACGTAAACCTTCTTCTACTTTCTTTATCTTATCATAAGGAAGTAGTGTAACTGCATTTTTCATACTTGTATCATAAAAATCAATAGGTTTCGTATCAATTGATCCAATAATACTTACAATGGGTGGCATATGTAAATCAATACGTACTTTCTTAGATGCAATTGTTGCACGGAAGCTTTCAATGGTCAATGGTCCGCCAAAAAGCTTCAACACTTCACGAGGAGGAGCGGGAAAGATCTTACCCTTACCATCAACATCATAAATACGGTATAGTAATGCCATACGATCCCATCGTGTATGAGGATCAATAGATTCTTTGATTAAATATGCCATTGCACATTCTGGATAGCAAAAATTACCATATACTTTATAAACACCATTACGTTCAGATTCAGGAATAATACACGGCTGATTATCAAATGTATGAGCGCACCAGTAACATGCAACGTGAGTTGTATCTGGGAGTTTCTGTAGTTTATTTGCTTCAGTAAATTCAACCATTAGTTCACATTTACTAAAAACGTGTAATGGACGATGCTCAATTATAGGTTCGTCAATTGTATCCTCATATTTTAACAGCTGCTGCTGTGCTTCTTGTATAACTTCTTCAACAGTTTCTTTCTCAACAGTTGCTTGTGTTGATGAAAATATATCATCTCCAAATGGATCATAAGGTTCAGGCTGAATTGGTGGCGCAGGATCATAGCGAAGCTGCTGATCACGAAATGTTATTTCATTTGAATGTACTTCTAAATGTGCAATCAAGGGTTTTCGCGGTTCTGGATTAAAATTTCCTTCAATACCATTCGGTGTTACAACCGCAACAACATTTATCTGTTTTTTTGATTTACGTACTTTTACTACTGGTGTTTCATCTGATACAACCTTCTTACGAGGGGGCATGTTCTATATACAATTTCATAGAAATATTTAAGTCCTAATATAAAATCATATTTAAAGTATCAGCTGTGGCCTAAATAATAGTATATGTTTAAACAAAGATGAGTGTAAATGACTCGCCAGAACAGGGGTTTGAAGGTCTTCCAAAACGAGTAAAAACAATATTTGAAATGATGATTAAAGAACCGAATTTACGCAAGCATATTATACTCAATGGTCCGCCAGGATCTGGAAAAACATCGTCGGCTAAACTTTTTGTTGAGGCATTATATGGAAAAGATTCATTTAATAGCAAATTTTCACGCTCGCTTTTTTTAAATTCAAGTGATGAACGCGGATTAGAAGCAGTAAGATCGCGTGTATATCCATTTGTTCGCTCATCATTGCATTTTTTATTTCAAGGCGAGGATATATCATCTAAGCCTAAGATTATTATTTTTGATGAAGCAGAAACCCTTACTGATCAGGCACAAATGGCATTAAGACCATTATTAGATCAAGATCCTAACGATATTATGATAATTTTTCTCTGTAATTCTATATCTCGCATTCATCCATCTGTTGTTCATAAATTTCTTATATTACAGCTTGAATCATCAATGCCAAAAGATTTTAAGAATCGTTTTACCAAAATTTTACACATAAAAGAAGATGCGATATCAAACATTGATATATTATTTCGGCGAGGTGATATACGTTTTTTTCTATTAAATCCAGAAAAAAAAGAAGAGTGTAAAAATTTATGGAAACTTATTATGAATGCAAAGAAAAAAGACATTATTAAAATTATTAGAAATGCATTAAAAACATGGATGTTTCATGAGTTAGCAATGTTTTTTTTCTTTATTGCTAATACATTAACAATTATTAGTGTGGATGCTTCAAAAGAGATATTAAAATATACTGATTCAGATTTTTTAAAAGTATGTCCATATGAATTACAAGTAACATTACTCAATAATTGGTGTATTAATAATATTTTGAAAAATCTAGAACTTATTGCATAAAATAAAAAAAATTGGTTGGCATTTAAACAAATATGTATTTACAAAATGAATTCTAAAGATTTGACATTTACACCATTACGTATTTCTACACTTGTTACAACTGGCCATCTTGGCACACCAATCATACTTGATAACATATTTGAACAATTCCATAATCATGCAATTCCAATTGGTTATCCAGATGAAGGCTTCTTGAAAATTGAATCTCGTGAAAAGGCTATTGGCTATTCTTCTCGCGACATATTATCTAAACGTAAAGTATCAAAAAATTCATTCTTTAACCAATCTACCCTTGTAGTACGTAAGCAACGTGAAGATGGTATTGGATTTAAGGAAGTAAATATTAAGTTCTTTGCAAATGGTGGATTTCAAATGACAGGTATTACATCTGAACAGTATTCACGAAATGTGTTGGACTGGGTAATGAATATATTTAATAGCTATGAAAAAGCGATTTCCGAAAAGCCCTTAAAGCTTGAACGATTCTCTGTTCAACTCTTGAACAGTGACTATAAGATGAATGCACTTGTAAGGCGCGATGAACTTCATAAGATTTTAGTACAAGAGTATAAACTATTTAGTACACTTGAAACAACTATTTATCAGGGAATCAATACAAAATATTACTATAATGAAAAATCTCTAAATAAAACCGGTATTTGTTGGTGTGAAAGAGCATGTAGTGGTCAGGGAGATGGTAAGGAACTTGGAAATTGTAAGCGTATTACGATTGCCATTTTCCAGACTGGAAGTGTTATTATTACAGGAGCACGAAATCATGCCCAGCTTGATGAAGCATATGAATTTATAAATACAATTTTGAAAAAGCATGCATATGAAACTTTGAAACCAACACCAATTATTTAGAGCTGCGGTAAATAGTTTATTTAGTCTTTCCGGATTAGCCATAGAAATAACAATGGCCACCTCTACACCTACTGAAATTGTTCCTTCGGCACAGACACTTTCGCATGCTGCACGCATTGCTATCCAGCAGGATAAGCCTATTATGCTTGATTACTATGTAGAGAGTCTTGATGGCAAGGCCTTTATGGGCGAAGATGCTGAAACAAAGGAGAAGGTTTTAATCAAGTCGTCCGACGAATTCACTAGTATGGTGCAGAAGGTATACAAGGTACAGGATGATTTCATCATCTTAACTGAGAATAGTCTATACATTATATCTGCAAAGATTGAGAAGCGTCGTATTCAAGCAAAGGCTCTACGAGAGAAGCTTGATGCTTAGAGAGAAGTAGTTAGTTTTTTTAATATTCTAGATATATAGAATGGCTAGAAAGACACGTAGATCTCATCGTAAAGGTACGCGTAAGGCAACCCGACGCATGCGCGGTGGTTTTATTCAACTAAACCCCGCAGATGTAAATGATACATCTATGAATTCATCATCTAGCTTACAATTAAAGCAAGGTGGTGAATATTTATTAGCCCATGCTGGACAACATGGTGGTTCCCGGATTAATCGGTTTAATCGGATGTTAGGTGGCAAAATTATTCTACCTACACCCATGACTGGTGGTCAAAATGTAAACCCTCCCCCGATGGCCATGAACGCAGCCCCTGTGATGAATAGTTCTCAACCCATGACTGGTGGTCAGAATGTAAACCCTCCCCCGATGGTCATGAACGCAGCCCCTGTGATGAATGGTTCTCAAGCCATGAATAGTTCTCAACCCATGACTGGTGGTCAGAATGTAAACCCTCCCCCGATGGTCATGAACGCAGCTCCTGTGATGAGTGGTGGCATGGCCCCAGTTGGTGATACTGGCATGTTAGATGCATCTCTCCGTGGATTTGCTCGTGTATCAACACTTGATCAGTCTACTGGTGAAATTGTTGGCATGAAAGATCAAAGCGGTGGTCGCAGAAGACGCAAGGGCAAGAGTGGCAAGAAGAGCAAGAAGAGCAAAAAGAGCAAGAAGTCTCGTCGCATGAAGGGTGGATCTGCACCAGTTGACAGCCCTACAATGATGCTGCCAACTGACATGCTAAAGCAGGCTGTTATGGGCATGAATCCCGAGTGGAAACTCGCCGAAAACCCGGCTTCATTTGAGCCCTCTAAGTAAACAACTTACGAATCTCATCAGCATGATCTGCTAAGACTTTCTTCTCCTTATCATCAATAATTACTTCAACTTTCAAATGGAAGTTGCCAAAAAGTTTGGTATTACGTTTTGGCATCCCTTCGTTGTGTACAACAACAACTTCATTATTCATAATTCCCTTAGGTATATCAATTGTAAAGCCTTCTGGGTGGTTTGGATGATTCATAATAACATGTTTCAATCCGAGCAAACTATTTGTAAAACTAATACAACATGATGAATGTAAGCTGCTATCTTTACGAGTAATTGGTATTGTTTCATCAGCTTCCTGAAATTTAATATGAACATCTCCAGGTTCGGCAAAATTTATATCATCTGAACACTCATTTTTGAATATAAGAGTATCGTCCGATTTCATTCCAGGTTCAATACGAACTTCTAGTACCTTTTCTTGACTAAACATCTTCTTACCATTGCATTTATCACATTTTCCTGAAGCAATTTTTCCAGCACCATTACATGATCCGCATGGTGAACGATTTATTGCTTGCATTCCAGGCCCAATCATAATCATTTGATCAATCATACCACGACCATTGCATGCCCCACATGAACTAAATGATTTACAACCCTCTCCTTTACAGCCTTCACAAAACTTCTGTCGCTCAAATTGAATCTTCAACTGCTTTCCATGATAAAAATCATGCAAGCTTACTGGTATTCCATGTATCACTGGTGCAGGCTTTTGACGTTTTCCACCACCACCACCACCACCAAACCCTCCAAAGGGATTTCCACCAGCAAACATATTCATAAAAATATTACCCATACCTCCCATATCAAAAGGCTGCTGTTGCTGAGGCTGATCATCTGTTATACCCATTGTATCATATAGTTTTCGCTTTTGTTCATCGCCAAGAATTTCATATGCTTTCTGGATCTTTTGAAACTGCGCTGCATCACCGCCTTTATCAGGATGATTTGTTAAGCATAGCTTCTTATATTGTTTACGAATTTCATTTTCATCTGCAGATCTATTCAAGTGAAGAAGGTCATACAAATCTTCATGATTATTCATTCTACTTTATTTTATAAAAAGTGTTTAGACCCGCGTATTAAGTTGATTTAAACAAGCAGGTCTAAAACAGTTACACAACTTTCATCAGATGGGCGAAAAGTTCAAAACAAAATTATTAGGTCAAGAAAATATAGAAGACATATTTAATAAAATTATATCTGATTGTCCCCATATATTCATTACAGGTATATATGGGTCAGGAAAAACAACATTGTGTAATGATTTTATTTCATATTACTACAGAATCAATGGCATTAAAGACACAACAAACTGGATAATGAATCTATCATCAGAAAAGGATCGTGGTATTCATTGTGTTCGCCAAAATGTTGCAGAATTTGTCCATCATTCTTCCGCAAAACCTGGAATTTACCGATGGATTATTATTGATGATGCAGATTCATTACCAGTTATAAGTCAACAAGCTCTTCGCCGTCCAATGGAAACGCATGCACATACAACCCGATTTTTCTTTTGTAGCCGTCATCCATCAGATCTTATTGCACCTCTTAGATCACGTAGCTTACATTTAGAAATAGAATCGCTTTCGCCACTTGATTTTATAAATATTTCATTAACAAAACATAAATCTAGCTTTGAGATTGAACCATCAGGTTTAACATTTTTATTTACACTTGCTCAATGTCCATCGCAGCTTGAATCAATGATAAAAATATTAATACATTATTACAGGGATAAAGAGAAACTTACAATTAATGATATAAATTATTTATTCGGTTCACCAAGTTATTCATCCACGATCAAAATTTTAGAAGCAGTTATAAAAAAGAATGAAAAGGAGTTAATTAAACTCTTTTTCCAGCTCTGGTCTACGGGAATAAGCTATGAAGATTTCTTAAATGAACTCAATATTTACATTAAACAACTCGGCATACTACAACCAAAAATTAGTCAGCAATTATATTATATTATTATGAAAGGTTGGATTCAATTCACTCAAGGAAAGACACATTCATTTGATATGTTAAGGCTACTCATACAATAGATGGAACCGAAAGGTATCTTTAGAAATATTCCAAGTAAAGAACTTGTAGAAGAAATACTCATTTTTTTACAATTTCTTGGATTTCACGATACAAAAACATTTACAAAAAAAGATATATCAAAGGAAAAGTTTGAAGAAGTATTAATATGGATAGAACCATATTATGTACCATGCAAAGCCAAACGATTTTTATCAAATATTACTGAAAATAAACAAATAACGGTGCTGCGTCATTTATTGCGTGCGCATAATTATGATTTAGTTGCACAAGAAAAGGTTTATAATTCTGTAAAAGTAACTACATACAAAATCTACCAAGCAGTGTTATCTGATCTGAGTGGAGATTATGTTATGGATTTTAATTAAATCTCTAATGCATCTAATGATGAACCATGATGTTGAAACAATCTAGTTACAAGCAAATCACTTTCAAGAATCTGTGTTTCAGATAAACGCAAGAACCATCCAAAATTGCGTCGCGATTGTAATTCACTCCAGTCAAGTGGTGCATATATTGCAGCATCTGGAACTTTAATATTTCCAGAACCAAGTAAATCTTCTAGTTGTATTCTACGACCGCAATGTTTACGGGCAAATTCAGCATTTGGCATATAAGTTACAATATGATTTTCAAAGATTTTTGTTAAATCCAGATTAATATCTTTACGAAATTGTTTACCACCTTCACGGTGTTCAATGCGTTTTAAAGCAAGTGCTTCAAGTTCAATAAAAATGGGATGGTTCTTTGCTGGACTATACATTACATCGGTAGATGGTACTGGTGTACCGTTTTTATCACTATAAGACTCATCTTTATTAGTACCGAAAAACACTACTTTATTTCCCAGCTCAGGTAACGGCTTCATGAAAATACATGATGGATTTATCCATAATCCACCAAAGCGTCGTAGTACTGTTGCGCGAATATAATTTAGTTCAGCTTCACCAACTGGTGCGATCGGATTTTGTAATGCCTTTGGTAACTCTTTCCACCCACCAAGCAATAGTGCAACATCACTCAATCCTGCTAACACTTTTACAGTATATGCTCGTCCATTTTGTTTTACAATAGATTCATAACATAAATTCAAATAAGGCGTATTAATCACACGTGAAGATCGTGCACCAAAATCAGCCCAAAAGCGACTATTTACATCGCTCTGATCATAATATAACCACATTACTGGATTATTTGAACCAACCGTTAATAAGTTTCTACTGTTATAAGCATCTTCTTCAATAAGATTTTGGGAATAATATACACCTGTTGTTACTGCTGTTAAAGCTATTAATCCCAGTGCTATATAAAAAGCAGGCATCTATATAGTATCCTTATATTTTCTGAATAATTTATATTTTTTAGTTGACTAATTCGCCGTAAAGTATTGTTTCCAAGTTTCTATAATATATGTTCAACTAGGACTTAGTATTGTCGGTTAGCACAAGACGTTTCATACGCTCAAAATAAGAATTGGCAGACATATCTTCTTGAGCTGCACGTAATTTACGTTGCTCTTCACGTTTTTGTAACATTTGTTCACTCCGCTGTAACTCTTCCAATTCACTATTATTCATTGGCCGCGGTGCTTTTTCTCGCTCACCCTTATATTGCTCAAAGTTTCGTGAATCAACACGAACCGACGCCACTTGTTTAGAAATATTTGTTTCAGTTGTATATGCCTGTTTCAAATCAGTAAATTTCAAATTAGCATTATATGCAGTTGTATAACTTTCGGGTTTTCCACGTCCAAGTTCAACACCAAGTGTTGGTGCCATTAATGACGATTGAGGTTGTGTAATAATATATTCAGATGAATTTTCCTTTGCATCATTTTCAAACATTTGATTGAATAAATCACGATTGAACTTTCCACTAAAAGCGGGTGCTTTACTTGACTGTTTTTCGTCTTTCAACCAATCACCATATCCATCTTCTTCGGGATCAGGAATACGTGTTTGCTCAAACATTTTATTAAATGCATTTACATCCAACTTCTTCGGATTCAGCCGAACAGGTTCTACATGTTTAACGGACTCATAATCCTTTGAGCGAGAATCCTTCAATACATTTGGTGCGTCAACATTAACAGTTGCAGTTCGTCCACCGTGTATTCGTCGTAAAATCTCACCTAAATATGCATACGCTCGCGTAACTTTCTCAAACTCCTTTTCAGATCCCCCCTTATCAGGATGATTCTTGAGAGTCGCTTTTTTATAGGCTTTTTTTAGACTTTCTTCTGTTAATGCAACTTCTTCTTCTAATCCTAACACTTCTAAACAGGCCTGGAAATAACCAATCGCCTTTTCTTCTGAATTCACTTTACTAATCCGTTCAATATGATTTGTTGGTCTTTTGCCAGTTACAAGTTGTTGTTGCATCAACGTCGGAGCAGCAATTGGTACAAGAGTTCGCGGGGTTACATCTTCTTCATAAGGTAATACTGGAGCAGTATCATTATTTGTTACACGTGCTGAATAATTTAATAAATGCGAGTAAATTCCCATGATCTTTGCCGATTTAATATATTCTGGACCGGATAAAATTGTTTGAATCATTTGCACACGTGTAGTTGGATTCTTGATACTCAATAGTTCTTTATAAATACGAACATGTGAAGAATCAATTGATTGAACACCACCCATCTATTTGTTTCTATAAACTTTTCTTAGGCCAGGATCTTACGCAGAAACTTTGAAGTGAAAATAGGGATCGCCGATTCGCATTCATAAAACCATTTCTTTCCAAGACTATGGAATCCAAATTGCGTTGGAAAATACTGCGGATAGAGTGTAGGAAACTTTTTATAAGCAGGATTTTGAACAAGACCATAACTTTTTACAGGTAATACTAATGCAAGCTGCTGTTCGGGCTCAATCCAAGGTTTATAACTAAACGAGATTACTGGATCAACTTCTAAATATGTTGCAAGATCCGACCATAATGGTACATACATCCAAGGATAATACCAATCAAACTCAACAGGTTTTCCTAAATAATAATCCAAAATCCACTGCAAACCTTTGCAATATTCTGCTAATGCTTTTTCCTTATTTAAAAATTGTTTATAATATATTTCACGCCAACCCTCAACTAAACCTTTTTCATACGAATACAAAGCACTTTCAACAAACCATTTACACGGTCTCACATACACTGCTGCCATCTTCAAATCATATTCGCTTGCAGTTTGCTTATTCATGCGAAAAAAGTGTGTTTCAGACTTCTTTTTACACATATCATGTATATTGTACTCCTCATCTTTCATAAACTCTTTAATAAATGCTTGTAAAGTTCCCCACGCCACCTTGCCATCAATTACTAAATATCTGTCTTCACTATGAAAGCGTTTTAATAAATTAAAAAGTAATGTATGACCGCCTTCTTTAATTGTTAACGATAGTGAATGTGGAAGAAAATCATTTCCCAATAAACTCATCATCATAATATAGTCAGTAACTGTACCTTGCGTTGGATTTTCAAAATAAGAATTCTTCAAATCATTTATACTTAAATATAAAAATTCATCTGAAACAACCTTATTAAACTCCATTTCTTCACGCATAAGATAAAGAGTCTTACCTGGAGAAAATGAATTTAACATACTTAGCAATATCAAATCAGCATCCAAACCATATACAAGACAGGTTACATCACCAAGCGTACGAATATGCGCCATAACCTTATGCTCACCCTCACCACACCCATTAAATCCATTTAATGTCCATCCACGATGACGAGCGCATAACTCTGAAAGAGCACGATCCAGTTTTTTCATAAATAGCGTGCCAGGTGTAATAGAATTGCGATCCCATACATGTTGATCGCGGCTACGAACACCTTGCTGAACCTCTAACTCTTCTAACACTACTGATTTGAAACGGCGAAGACGCTGTTGTTTCATTTTTGCCATAGGAACAACACCATCTACGGCGATATATACTTCATTTGCTCCACTTGATTTATATATATGTGTAACATATGCGCATACTTTTTCTATAAGTTTTGCTTCATAAGGGCCCACATCTCCATCATATGGGTCCATGCGATGCAAACAATAATATACAATACAATTGAAATCTAAACATAATACAACTTTTGAATTTACGCCCTTTTTTGTATAACTTTTTTGAATTATTTTCGGATTTCTATCACAAAGGAATTTATAATATGATGGAATACCCATATCTCTAGTTACTATAAAAACTATCCTTAAAGCATTATAGGAAGATGTCTAGTGGCATAAAAGAAATAGCTTTATTATTACCTGACAGTTTATTATTTGGCTCATTATTATTAGGTATTGGTACATTATCTGTACCGCATATAACGTTATTTTTTTCATTAATTGAATCTCTCGTTTTTTATACTGGACTAAATGGTTTATTTTCCCATATACTTGGTAAAGTACCACCATCTAACTGCAATTCAAAATTCTATACATTATTTTTCCAAGATTTACAGAATTCTTCTTCGGCAAACAATATTTCATATGGAGTATATTTAATTACTTTTGCATGTACATACTTACTGAAGACTTTTTACAGTATGCAAGATGAGCTACATGTATTAGATGTAAAATATACAAATACACGTACAATTGCTGGATTGTCAATTATTGCGTTAGTGTATGCACTGTCTAGATTATGGTTATCATGTGATTCAATGTCATCGGTAGTGTTAGCCTTAATATTTGGTGCTGCTGCGGGTTCAATAGTGGTGTATCAAAATATTCAAATCTTCGGACGTGATAGCGTTAACTTTTTAGGCATTCCCTTATTACGAAATAAGTCAGCAACTGGTGAACCAATTTATATATGTAATTAATAGATGGAGCTATTAACAAAAATCAAAAGATATATAATGTTTTTTTTAATATCTTTACCGCTTGTATTAGTTTCATATGAAGGATTTATGGCAATGGCAGTTGGTACAAAATCATGGGCATACTTATTTATTGGTCAAATACTTATTGTTCCAATCGCTGCAATTATAATTGCATTGGCATTTGATCTACTGAATGCAATCCCCTTTATTGGAGAAGGGCCAGGACGACTATTAATGCTAATAATATTTTTAACGGTTGCAATGCTACCAATCATAATACTAAGTTCCTATTACGGCACAATTGGAAATGCTTTTACTTAATAGATGGCTGATTCAAATATACTATTTGGATTTGGAGTTTGGGGAATTGTAATAATAGTTATATTATCTATTGTATTAATTTACCTATTATATATAAATGTACCTTTTGTAAGACAATTATTATATCCAATCGCCCATGCAATTGGTCATTTTTTTGGACAATTTGTTAGAAATAATGAAAGGCTGGCAATTAGCGATGTATGTTCTATAATTCCAGGCACATATGAATCATCATCACGCGTTCCCAGTTTTTATTTAGCGCATATTGCATTTTTTGCAAGTTTTATAATTACAAATGCAGCAATTGTATATAATTTACCAGAAGACTCTAAATTACCAAAAACACTTTACGAAAACAGACGTACTAGAACTGCAATGATAATTGGCATAATTACGGTATTATATATTGGAATTGTATTATATAGATATAATACACATTGTGAATCATACTTAGGTATTTTTCTAACAACAGCTGTATTTAGTTCATTAGGATTTGGATGGTATAAATTCGCAGAACTTTGTGGGGCTAAAAATGCAGACATATTTGGTATTACATCTGCTATTGTTGAGTCAACTGCAAAACCACTAGTGTGTGGGACAAATGCACCTTAGAATCCTATAATTATACGTAACATGCGTATACTTAGCATAAATTCATTTAATGCTTTTGTATTAATATAATGATATATTATGTATTTGTTAAAGAGTTGTACAAATTCTTTTATAATTTCATTTAATTCTTTTTTACTAACTGACTCATATATGCTAAGTGATTCATAAGGAAAAGAAGTAGAATTATTTCTTCTATTTACATCTTCATGCAAGTTATAATAAAAATTACGTCCATACTTTTTTAATTCATTATATGGTACATCTTTTCTGTATTTCATTATGTATTTATTATAATGCTCCTTACATGTATTACACGGAAGTACGTATAATAATTTATATATAAATGTATTGTATGCTCGTATTTCATCCATTTGTGTAATTTGTGTTGTATTTTTACCTAATTTTTCAGAACATATATGGAGGATTTTCCATACATGAGGCCCCCATTCTTTAGGATTTGCCATCTTATAGAAAAACATAAAAAATTGATTATGTTTGGGCGCTATATATGTAAACCGAAACACAATGGAAGTAGGTGTTCCAAAATTTATTTATGAAACACTAGAAGATATATTAGAAGTTCAAATTCGCAGTCTTGTAAATGAAATTGCAAAGACTCTGAATGTAAATGAAAAGATTCTTTTGAAAGAGATAAAAAAGGAGAAAATAAAAGCTTATTTATATGATGATCAGTCAGATGTATGTAAACAATGTAAATCCTTTGTGTTAGCTAATAATGGATTCTATATATCATGTGATCAGCCAGTTGCCCATCCTAAAGATGTATGCCCATCTCATTTGGAGAATCCCATACTAAAAACACTGGACGATAAAAATACACTTATAACATTATTATGTAGTGATAATACAAAATATTATCGCGATAGAATAAATAGAGTATTTAATTTAGAATCTAATAAACCTATTGGGCTTTGGAAAACTTCCAAGCAAGAAATAGATCTATTCATCGTTCAATAATAATCACTAAATACAGTGCGGAGAGTTAAATATGCAGCTGCAAAAACAGAAGCATGTGTTAAAGAACTTATAAGAACAGTGCTATTTTTATTAGGTAGATTAAATAAAAGACCGGGTGTAAGTAAAATAAAAAGAATCACAGGTACAATAATATTGGCAGGCTTAGCAATGGCGGCTGAAAAGTTCATCTATTCTAGTAAATATAAAGAAGTTTTATTTACTTGCGCTTATTAGTCTTTCTTGATTTTCTTGACTTCTTAGTCTTTCTTGATTTTCTTGACTTTCTTGATTTTCTTGATTTTCTTGACTTCTTTGCCCCACCCCTTTTATTATTTACAGATGACATATTTCTAGCATTAGTATTTACAGGTGGTACTATATTTTCTTTCCAAACACCAACATAAACAGAATCAGATGAAGGTGATTTATCTGTTGTTGAGCCAATAAATAGGTTATGTTCTTTACCATCTGTTACATCAATACCAAATGTTGTAACACCACTTGATGCAGGTATATCAGTATCAATATTATTATCTGTAATTCTAAATCCTGTTTCATTATTTGTTGGTATACTCAATACTAGTTTTACATTATCGGGTGTACGATCAAATGTGTATGTTACATTAACTGCTTCAACATTAGTTCTTACATTTTCATCTGGTATTATAGGCATATGCGTTCCAGTATTAGGGGTGGATCCCTCTGGCAAAATTGAAGCTTGTTCCATTCTATTATATATAAATATTAAGTAAACATTTATTCAATTGAAGATAATACAAGTTTAATTGCTTTCAAATTCCACGGATCTTTTTTCTCTTTTTTGACATACTTTTCTTCATATAGCGCAAGTAATTCAGTTTCAATATAGAAACATGTAATAGCACTTTGCATTTTTTCCAATAAACAAGTTACAATTGTTTCTTTATCCCAAATCTTACATTTGGATTTGAGTGAAACCCAGCGACCAAAATACCGCCGAAGATTCGGTTTATCAATTGCTTGATTTACACCAATACCATGGCTTTTTTGTTTATCTGCCAGAGACCATTCATCAGGAATATCATCTGGAAAATACCATTCCATGAAATCTTCGTAGCCCCGCGCAGTATCACGTAACTTGAAGTTATCCAATGATCCATACATTTCTTCAATAGAAGCAAATACAGAAGAATTCTCTACAATATAATCTGGGTCATACAGTTCGTGTGTATTGTTATCTTGAAATGTCATTGTACCACGCTTTGTTTTTCCATACAAACAGTCCATAGGAATACTATACACGCGAGCCTTACGTTTTTCTTTGAGTTCATTAAACATATTTATTTGTGCTTTATTTTCATTATCAATGTTTATAATACATCCTTGTGCTTCTGCCAATACTTGTTCAGACGTACAAAGGATTCCAACAAACGCACACAATTTATAGTTCTTGTTGTGGTCAGATGTATACAATGCATGAAGTAACTGCTTCATAAATACATGTTTATAACGAACTTCTATAATAGCTTCCATTATATGTGATGGCACATCTTTGTAAAGAAACCATGCTTCAAGATACTTACCATGTAGTACTGCACGAATAAATGCTTCAATCGTTGGATCTGATTGAATTAATGAAGGAGGGAGTTCAAAGTATACATTACGATTTTTATAATCGCTATTAACAAGACTATGGAGAAACATAACAGGCAATGTGCAATCTCTCATACTTTCTTTTAACGTTGCCATTCCATATACAACATTAAGAAGCTCATCGTCTGATGCAATCAAGATGTTATAGAGTACTTCAATATTTCCCAAACCAATACTATGAAACCAACATACAAATAATACATCTTTCAAATCATCAATCTCTTCGCTTACAATAAGTTCATTTGCCCAGAAGATGGCTTCATCAACCTTTTTGTTATGAATGCAATACTGAACAGCCGCCTTCACTTCATCAAGACGGTAAATATTTTTTGTGTACATTTTTGTTAGTTCTGGTTTAAATTTTGAAAATTCAATTTTTTTATATCTTATAGAATGTTAAATCAATCGTATCCAATATTTAATGAATCTAAAGCAGATGCACATTTGATTATACCCGGTTTATGGCTAGGTAATATAAAATCAGCGGGAAATGGTGATTTCTTAAAAGAAAATAACATAACAACCGTTTTTAATTGTACAAAAGATGCCCCATTTCATCATACTGTTAAAAAACAATACCGTGTAGCCGTTGATGACAACTTAGAAGAAGAAGAAATTCGCAATATGGAGCTTTGGTCCTTTGAAATCGTATACAAACTAACAAAAGAATTAAAAGAAGGAACTGTGCTAGTGCATTGTCATGCGGGTATGCAACGGTCAGCTGCAGTGGTGTCAATGTATTTAATAGCGCATGGTATGAAAAGCGATGATACTTTTAAATTTATTAAAAACAAAAGACCCATTGTTTTTCGTCCTGGTGTAAATTTTTACAAATCAATAAAGGGATTTGAAGAAACATTTAATAGACAATTTGCTGAAAAACTTATCGCCTAGTCTATCTTGCCCAGAAAGGTACAGGCTCTTCTTCTTTTGGCTGAAAGCCTTCAAGCAGTTTTGGTTGGAGTCGCACAACTGCATCTAAACGATATAAATCATTATCCTTTCGTGGTTTACCTCGTGGATTGCTTAGAAATAATACATTCCCTTGATATCCATCAGCTAAAAAATATCTGCGGTTATATTCAATGGGAAGATGTACATGGCCAACCAGCCATGAAATAATGGGATATGTTACCATTTTTTCCAGTTCCGAATCTATTATTGCATACATCGGTTCTTGAATCCAGTCTTCCTCCAGGGCCCATGTAAATGGTGCATAATACGATAGCACAACAATTGGTGCTTCAGCGTTTTTTATGGTATGGTTTAAAAATGATACATTTTCATTATGTGCTTTACGAAAAGTATGCTCATCTGTTGGAAGAACAATCGGTTTAATATATATTATATTATTGTATTTTAACATTCCTTCGCGGGGTTTATGCCAAAGAGAAAGTCCAACAAATAATGTATCTTCATAGAAAAAAGTATTTTTATATAATACTTTTATATTAATATATGGCATACAAAGTGTTTCCATTTTTTTAATACATGTATCTTCTTTTCCAGAATTCCATATTTCTTCATTGCCTGGAATCCAAAAAATGAGCTCCCATTTTTCAGAACAATATTCCAAAAATAATCGGAGGTTTGGTGCATCAAGGCGTGATACATCTCCAAGAAGGGCAAGAATTGGTGCAACAGGATGTAGTGTTTCATCAAATGTTTTCTTTTTCCAGAGCTCCAAGTGAAGATCCGAAGCGTACTGAATTCTCAGACTCATACTAAGGGTGGAGTTGTTTTTAAACTAATATAAGCCTCAGGATTGTACGAAGACAGCACAGAACACTTTGCAGTATTAAATAATGTATATGGATTTGTTGCACAAAACACATCTCCAAATACACCAGATATATGCCGATCACCTGCCCCTCCAAGCCAAACTTCAATAGGTTTTTTCATATACTGTTCTAAGTTGGAAGATTCCATTTCTTTATCAGCCTTATCAATTAATACAGGACTGGGAAGATGATGGGAAAGAACAATATATCGTAGTGAAGGATCCATATCTTTCAAATAATTCATATGCGATGCATGCCAAAATTTTATTTGGTTTTGCATAAGATTAATATGACCACTAAAATGCTTGTGCCAAATATATGAGTATTCAAACATAAATGGGTATCGCATATGGGGCTTATTCACCCATAGTGTGGATCCGATCAAATTTAGATTCGGTAGTGCGACTGTTGAATTATTCAATATAGAAACATTTGTAAATTCTTTTGATAATTTATACAATGAATCAATATTGGATTGATATTCACGGGGAGATATATGTGATGCCATTTCCCAGGGTCCTGGAACAATATATACATGCTTCCAAGAAGATGATGTATAAGTCAGAAAGTCTTTATAAAGCTTTCGTGAATCAGTATTATCAAGTGAGCATATGTTTCCTAACAGTGCGAGATTTTCAGAAGATGGTACAAGCATTTTTTGAAAATTCCGTTGACGATGAAGATTGAGGAAGAAGTTAGAGGCATATTGAAGCGTGTAGTTCATTTTTCTACAAAAAAAGAAAGATTTTTTTGATCAATTTTTTACCAATAACATCCTCCCTCAATACGACGAGCTTCATTTGGGATACATAATGGTGAAGGAAAAACCCATGCGTCATTAAAAAACTTGCTAATAACATCGTGATTCATCCAACGGAGGCCTTTTATTCCAAACAATATTTGTATTGCGCCTCCCATAATAATACACTGAACACCAGCCTTTTTTAATTGTGAACCAATAATCATTCCCAATCCTCCACAGCCAATAATTGCAATATCGGCTTTTTGCATTAATGTGCGTTCAACAACATCATTTATTGCTTCTTTATAGTTTGTTGCATTGGGCCAACCAGCATTGCCATTTGCAATCAAAGGTCCAAAATATGTTTGAATGGGAATCCACGTGGTTGAAGATGGAAGCAGTGATTCAGAATCGGTCCATAATGCTTTTGCCATATATGTTTGTTCATCACATGTAGTTGCAAATGAATTAATTATTGCTACACGTTTTCCTGCCAAATAGCGCGTCCAGCGTAATTCAGGTGCAACATAATATGGTTCAAGATTACGTAATAATATACTTTTACGATTTACATTAACACTATCAAGAAGCATTTTTTCTTTGTATGCAAAAGGTTTATACCATCCCTCTGCAATTACATCAACATTTTCCAAAGCATCTAAATAATCCAAACGCCAGCTTTCAACATGTGAATATGGAAATACACCAGAATATATTTCTAATTTTTTTGCGAGTTGGATAGAAGATTCATTTATCAATATTTCTAATTCTGTACTTCCATTACGTCCAATTAAAAAAGGTTTATCTGATGCAAAATATTCACATAGTATTTTTGCACCCTCTTCCATCTAAGACATATATGGTTTGAAATCTTTATTACGCCATGGATTAAATCGCACTGATTCTTTTACTGGTTCTGGTTCTCGCACAGGTTCTGGTTCTAGCACTGGTGCAGTCGGCAATGGCCGTTCTTCATAAAACTCCAACTCCACTTCATCACCTTCACATAGTACAACACTTGCAGGTTCAAGATCTACAATCGTATAATTAAGATCCATTCCATAAACATTTACACATATATTTGTACCCTTTTGTAGAATCGCAAGTTTCGTCAATTCATTTGAAAGTAGCTCTTGAATATCACCAATATCATTGTCCTGCCATGCTTGCAATACAATTTTTTCCGAATGATCAAATGCTTCAGTTGGCATAAATTCTACATGCATTGTCTCTCCATCCCCACAACCAATTTGATCCAACATCCAACTAGGCACATAAATACAATTATCTGCTGCATCATGTATAGGCGAATCTAATGCACAGATCCAAAATCTATCGTCTTTCATAATACGAACAAACATCTTACTAGTGCTAAAATCATTATGCAAACTAATCCATTCCTTTTCATTTACAACACATGTGTATGATGATACATCATGGCTGAGATATGCGGTGGAGTATACTTTATACATTTTGCTTAAAAATAAACACACAAATATTTTTTCAATTTTTTCTTTTTGCCACATGTATATAATAAAATACATATTATTAGGAGATGCAAACAAGGAAAAAAAGACATAATTTACAAAACACAGGTAAAGTTGGTCAATGTCAATGTTCGTCATCATGTAAGCGAAGAACAATGAAAAATTCATCATTTTGCCCGGTTCATAGAAGTAAATGTACAAGGAGATCACCATTAAGTGGTTATGAACCAGAGTATAATCCATCATACTGGAATGAACAATATCCAATAAAGGAAACGCACAATTGTTTTGCATATGCATTTAATGTAAATGATAAGAATCAAATAAAAAAATGCAAATCTAAAGATTGTGATGTTCCATTTCATCAGCCCGGAATGGCATCAGGATATCCTAAGTTCAGATCATCAAAGCCAAAAACCTGTCCAAATATGATGGCGCGGTTGATTGGTGATAATCCAAATCTAAAAATGTCAAGGTTTGAACAAAAATGCCCAGCGGGATCTTCTAAAATTGCGCTTATTATTGATGAAAATGAAGACTATCATTTTCTACGCCAAGACTCAAATGGATATTGGTCCCATAAACCCGGTGCACGTAAAGTGACAAATTTAGATGCATCTTCAAAACGTATTTACGATCCAGCATTAGCAAATTATAACTATAAACCGAATGATAGTCATTTAGATTATGATACATTTTGTTCTTATATGTGCGTTCCGCGAATAACACCGGTTCATATAAAAGTTGGTGGAAAAAAACGGACCATATAGTATAATGCTACTTTCTCTGAATATTCCTATGTCCGCTATTCTTGTTGCTGTTTACGTAGTTTTAGCGCCAGGTGTGCTTTTTTCCTTTCCACGAAAGGGTAGTGTTGTAGTTAAGGCTTTGGTACATGGTATATTATTTGCAGTTGCTTCATATTTAATGCATAGTTATGCCATAACATCTGTCGTTAATACTGAGAATTTTGTTGCAAATCCCCTTATGTCGTCAGAACAGGCCCTTAAGGCAGACAAGGCCCTTATCCCAATAACACCACAACTTAATGGACCTGGTGGAATTTATCGCGGACCAGCACTAAATGTAGAAAAGGCAAAAATAATGACTTTTTTTAGTAAATTGTTTAGTTCTGGTACTTTTTAAAGATAATTTTCTAATAAGTGTAACACGTATTTAGACAGTTTTTGCGGAAAAAAATCTAAAGATCATGTATAAATGAAGATCGGTTCGTTCAATGTTGGCATGACTCTGTTTGTTGCTGCGCTGTTTGTACTCTTAACACCCGGTGTAGTCACAACCCTCCCCGCCAAGGGCAGTCTTATGCAAAAGGCCGCAGTACATGGTCTTTTATTCGCGGTTGTATACCATTACACACACAAAACTGTATGGTCATTAGTACAGGGATTCCAAGTTGCCCCACCTGCACCAGCAGTAATGTGTGGCGCAGGTACTAAGTTAGTAAATGGCAAGTGTGTTGCAGCTTAGTCACTTTTATCATTTTCTTCGTTGTATTTTCTTGGCAGTTAACCATTTGACACCATATTTTAAATATATGTCATTAAATGGGTCAAGCATATTCAAAGCTTCTACACAATCAATACGATCTTTGGGATTTGCAAGTGTCATTTTTCGTAATACATCATATATAATTACATGTTTTAATTTCCATTCCGAACTTTCAGTAAATTCATAAGATATAAAAAATTTTTCAAGATATTGTAATAATAATACACCAATTGACCAGCTATCAAATGCAGGATAATAGAGTTTCCAAAACTTAACATTATCATGCGTAAGAAATGCATTACTATTTTTTAAAAAAGTTGCAAGTGATGCAATTTGTTTTTTAACGGAAGTTCCCAATATTTTTTCAATCTTATATAAGACTAATTTATTAGGTATTATATTTATAAGAGTTTCTTCAAATGTATAACCTTTAGTAATACAAGTTAAAAATGTTATTTCAGGTGGTTCTACTGGATGTGATGGATCAATCTCTTTTCTACGATCGCCGATTGTTTCATCAGATATTTGATCAATACTGAAACTTTGCCCATAGTCAATTATTCTTGGTGTATTATATTTATCTATTATAATATTTCCATAGTGTATATCATAGTGTACAAACCCATGTAATAACATTAATGAACCGGCCTCTAACAATTGTCTCATTAATATGAAAAAATTTACTCTATTATTGCCACGTAGATGCAGTGTAGATAACTTAATACCACCATATGGCATACCAAGCTGGGCTAGATCTCCTAATTTGGTATTATTAAGCAAATGGCACTTTTTTACTTCTGGATCAACTTGTTCTTCTAGTTCCCTTGGTGTACATGCAGAATTTGATATAATAAAATAGTTATTTACTTCATCTATTTTATGTAATACAGTATATGCATGTAATTCTGGAACTACATCTTCCCTTGCTGTTATCTTTCCAACACCAGCCTTAGATAATTGTTTTTTTTTACATAAAAGTGGTCCTTGAAATACACAGGCAAAAGCACCTTTTCCAATATATTTGCCACCTTCCATTCCTGTAAAAAAACAAGATAAGAATTTATGAAAAATATTTATGAAAATAATAACATACAAAATCGTAGATGGAACTGCCCGGGACAATATGGGTAGCATTATTTTTAGTAATAACAGTTCTAGTAATTGAAGTATTCAATCCAAAATTAATAAATGAAGGTTTTACATCCATTGTTGGTATTAAAGATGGATCAGGTAGTGACACTAACAATTTTTTTGCTCCACTTATTTTACGAAGAGGTGACATCGGATTAAATAAAGAAGAAGCAAATTATAGTAAAGATCCTAGATATTTTGCTGGATATGTTGATGTTCAAAACTATGGACTCAAACATGATTATTGTCGCATGGTTATTCCAGGTGGAGATGAGAAAAAGATGTTTTTTGCATGTGCACTTGCCGGAACAAGTGGACTTACATCAGTAGCATATAAAACAAAAGATGTAAGTCAAGGATTACAATTAAGTCGCGATGATTACATGAATAATAGTTTTAAAGAAAATAATTATGCATATTGCAGAATTATAAAAGATAAGGATGGGACATTTCAACCATTGTGTTTACGTGCGAAGGACACATCTTTCGCTGATAAGAATGAAGTAGATCCCAACCCTCCTCAAGAAATTGTAGATTTATTAGATTTTTATGACGGCTGTGTAGTGTGGCTTCGTTTAAGAGATGATATGGTTGATTATACAAAGAGTTTAACAGTTCAAAAGGGAGGGGCAATAAACATACCAGAAGATCCAAATCCTGATGCTACAAGAGGCCTATCGTTTAATGGTATTGATCAGTTTTTACGCATATCTGATGCACCCGATTTAACATTAGGACGAACAATACATATGCGATCTATCCGTGCATTCAGTACATGGGTATATTTTGATTCATTCACAAACAATGCTCATATATTTGATTTTGGTGATGGACCTGGCAATAATAATACAGTGTTAAGTATATTAGGAAAGGGCGATGAAAGCACATCTGCTAAAGATTTACGACCAATGCTATGTGGAAAAGAACAACCTACATTGCCCGATTATCCTTCTGGACCCCACCCATGCAAAGAAACATCTCCTCAAAATCTTATGTTATTAAAAGCAAATGTAAACATGTATGAATGTGCATTATATGATAAAGATTCAACCGATAGTCATGAAGTAAAAGAAAAAACAAAGGCAACTCCAACAAAAGCTACATTGTTATATGAAGTGTGGGATGCAAAGCAGCGAAAGATGAGATGCAAAGTGAATGCCGCGATATCATTGAAAAAATGGACTCATATTGTTATATCGGCAAATTCTAATGATTCCTTTCGCCCCGATATAATTATTTATGTAGATGGTGTACAAGTGTTTGTAGAAAATTCTGGCCATTTACCACAAGCAACAAGTACAACAAATAATTATTTAGGTAAATCAAATTGGTCAAATGCAACAAGCCAATATGAACTAAAAGATGAATTATTTAATGGTAAAATATTTGATTTCCGAATGTACAACAAGATTTTAGGCGAGCGAAAGATTAATAATATAATTGCATGGGGAAAGGATAAACTTGCTATAAAGTAGATGTACTCAACCAAAAAATTGAATAGTACAAAACGAAATAATTCACATATACCTAAAAGACTTACTATGAAAAATGCTATGCAACAAAAGAAGTACAAAACTCTTTCTGAAAATCCAATAATATATCTTGAAACACAAACAAATGAACAAATTGCAACACTTTTAAAAGATGCATCATCAAAGTATTACGAAGGATCTCCAGTAATTACGGATGATATATTTGATATAGTAAAGGATTATTTAGAGAAAAAAGATCCTAGTAATCCTGTGCTAAAAGAAATTGGCGCACCAACTGTTTCAAAAGTAAAACTACCCCATTGGATGGGATCATTAGATAAAATTCGCGATGATGAAAAAGGACTAGATAAATGGAAAATAAAGCATAGCGGATCTGTAATTATTTCCGATAAATTGGATGGTAATTCCGCATTGATTGATTATTCTGGTAAAAACATAAAAATGTATTCACGTGGTGATGGATATGAAGGACAAGATATTAGTCATTTGATTCCATATATTCAAGGTGTTCCTAAAACAACTAGCGCAAATGCTGTGCGTGGTGAATTGATTATATCAAAGAGCAGTTGGGAAAAGTTAAAACACAAAGGTGCAAATGCGCGCAACTCTGTTGCTGGTGTTATGCATTCCAAAAGTCCAGACAAGGAGCTTGCAGCAGCTATTGAATTTGTCGCATATGAACAACTTGATCCCCGTGTAAGTATTTCAGAAGGGTTGACAAAGCTAAAGAAAGATCGCTTCATTGTAGTACATAATGAAGAAAAATCAGTAAGCAGTTTGAGTATGGAATCATTATCTGAAATTCTTATGAAACGGCGAAAAGACTCACCATATGAGGTTGATGGCATTGTAGTATTTCACGACGGTGAGCACAATCAAGTAAAGGGAAAGAATCCATCTTATGCATTTGGTTTTAAATCAATACTGACGCATGAAGAAGCGGAAGTGATTGTGAAAGAAGTTGAATGGACTGCTTCAAAAGATGGTTATCTCAAACCCCTTTTACACTTTGATCCTGTGTCATTAGCTGGCGCATCCATTCAAAAGGCCACGGGATTCAATGCAAAATATATTGAAACCCATAAACTCGGACCAGGCAGCAGAATTGTTATTATTCGTTCTGGTGATGTGATTCCGCATGTAGTACGTATATTATCTCCTTCTGCAACGGGTAAAGCATCATTCCCAAGCGCCGACTATATTTGGAATGAAAGTCATGTGGACATTGTACTAAAAGATAAAGCCGCAGATGAAACTGTTGCAATTAAAAATATGACATACTTTGCTACAACATTAGGTATGAAAGGTGTTGGGGAGGGCGTAGTAGAACGACTCTATAAAAATGGTATTACATCTATTAAAAAGCTACTACATGCAAAAGTTGAGGATTTAGTAAAAATGGAAGGATTCCAGAAAAAGTCTGCAGAAAAAGTGGTAGCGGAAATCGCATCAACTGTGAAAAAAGCAGATTGCCTCGCTTTTATGGATGCATCAAATCTCTTTGGCCGATCTATTGGTACAAAGAAACTCAAACTCATTCTTAGTAAGTTTCCAAAGATCTTTAGTGGATATGTACCATCGCAAGAAGAATTATCTTCAATTGATGGAATTGGTTCAGTAACAGGAAAGCAATTTCTCGAAGGTCTTCCCCAGTTCTTAAGCTTTATGAAAGATGCTGGAATTCCTTGTATTGCACCAGTTGAGGAAAAAGTAGAAGGAAAGGCGCTAAATATTACTGTTGTATTCACAGGGGTTCGCGATAAGGAATTGGAGGCGGAAATTGAATCTCGTGGCGGTAAAGTATCAACATCGGTAAGTAAAAATACAACGGTTGTGGTTGCAAAAGATCCATCTGAAGATTCTGCGAAGATAAAAACGGCAAAGGGATTAGGCGTTCCAGTAATAACAATAGAACAATTCAAAAAGGATTATATGTAGAACCTAATCCACGCTTTTTTCAGTCTTTACTTTATCAAGACGAACTGCAGGTTTATAATCCCACGATTCATCAAACTGTGGTACAGCACAAGGAACTGTTCTTCCCATAGATTCAAGACTTTCATTGATATATACTCGTAGTTTTTCAAATTCTAGCAGTGTATTTCTTACTGGCAGTAATTCTGCTTGAGTATGGCTTCGTTTCGGTGTTGACAGCGGAGTCAATTGCTGAACCAATCCTCGCATCAAATCCAAACCCGCATTATGAAAGGTTTGAAGAATCATGCCGATTTGCTGCTTGCGTTCTGCAGCAGATTCACGAAGATAAATAGACTGAATCCAAGCATCTTCCGTTATTTCCCCCAAAAGATACTCAACGTGGAATTCCTTATATTTAAACGGATCTGCAGCTGGTATATACTGTGTAATACGCCATTGTAAATCATCCAAAGATCGTTTAATATAACCGCATGATGCAATAATATCTGGTGGCAATCCGACCATCAATCTGTAGAATTGACCGGCCGTTAGTTCACATGCTCCATCACCAGGAGTTCGTGGAACAGATCCTGTTGTGCGACGAAGCCACTCATAATAATGAGGATTATGAACAGTTCCAGAAATAACTTTTCCAGTATTCCATGAGAATGCAGTTTCACATCCCTCTGCAATGCACCACATTTGATCACATCCATCTAATTTGCTAATACGAATACCACACTTAGGGCAAGGACGAGTTTCCTTACGAATCAATGTAACACTTTCAATATCATCTTTTGAGCATACATGTGATTCATCGTGCTTTTCCTTTTTAACAGTCATACAATCTTTACATACATATGTTGAACAAAGCTCGCACTTGTATGCAGATGATAGAAATCCACGACAAGTTTCAACGACACATTTCATAATAAATTCCTTCTTTTCTCTGGGTGCAGCATTATTATAATAAATATTATGATGAAAATTATAATCATCGGTAATTCGGTCTTGAATAATTTCTTTATTACATGTAATAATAGAGTATTTATTGTATTCTTCTAACATGCTTTTATATGTAGCTTCTATTTCTGCATTACTTTCCTCATTATCTGGTTTTCGTGATGCTTTATGGGGATATGATTGAATATCATAATGTAGATTATTAGATGCTGATCGCGCAGTTCTATAGTCTAACTGAGCAGCCTCCATCTTTGGGAAAAGTTCAGTAAGCATCTTTCGCGCAGCAGCATATTTCTGGAACGATGGAAGAATGGCCTTTTCGCGAATAAGAACCATTTGCTTCAAATGATTGCGCCATGGCCCTTTGCGAAAAGTTTGTGTGAGATTCTTATCAAGAAATTCGCGATTCCATCCCGTGCGACAACTCATACAATGAGCATCAGCTGTTTGGGATAATAAATAGCGAGATACGCATGGTTTACATGCTTCATAAGGACAGTATCCACACGAAATCTTAGTGCGGATACTGTTCGTATATTTTTCACTGCAACAACTACAGTCTGTCATTTATTTGTCTTTATTTTTGAAAAAAAAATATCAATTTTTTAACAATCCAGCACTTGAAACAGCGGGCACTGTTTCTATATCTTCTGGAAGAGAGTCTATAAAGCATATATCATTTATATTTGGTGTCTTTATTAAAGTCCTACGCAATGGTGGTTTAGGAAATCCATTGAATTCATTAGCAGTTGCATTTGTATAAGCTCCCATATGGGGAAACCATAGCCAATCACCTACTTCTAACTCTTCCATATGCTCACAACGTGCAATAACATCTACACTATCACATGTGCGTCCCATAAGAATACCCTTTGTCTTTCGTCTATTTTCCTCGTGCACATGCCCAACACGAACCCAAAGAGGTTTCGCATGATCAAATGGAATGCACGAAAACTGCCCGTATAAACTATCATCAATCGTGTATCTCCATCCACCAGACCAGGGTTTTTTACCAATAACCTTTACGAAAAAATCTTGGCATGTATGTGAAAAGAATCGGCCAGGCTCCGCAATATATTGAAAGTGAGGATCATATGCAGCTTTGATAAACTTTGTTTTTGCTTCAAAATCCTTTTCACATGAGAGAAAACCTCCACCAATATCAATGATTTTCACATGTTTACCCAAATCGTTACATAGTTGTTGTGCAACCATAATTGATTTGTAATATACCCTACCATCATTTCCACCAGAACCAACATGAAAGGATATTCCTTTTATTTTTATCTTTTTTGATGCAGCATAAATACCTAGCTCCTTCACAAGCGATGGGGCGAGGCCAAATTTACCAGAAAAGGGTATCTTAGATTGACTATCATCAACTGCAATTCGTATAAGGGCACCTCCCTCATATTTAACGTCAGCTAATTTATCCAACTCCTCAAAACTATCAACAACTGTTAATGGACATCCTAGTTTTTGCGCGTAAGCTAAATCTATTAACGACTTACATGGATTTGCATATACAATTTCATTGCGGATTGGTTGTGGTATATATTTTTTCACTAATGCTAATTCCTGACGACTGGCACAATCAAACTTCACACCGATTGAGTGAAGAGTTTTTATTAACAGTGGTTCAGGATTAGATTTAATAGCGTAATGAGGTGTTATGTATGATAGGTGTTGATTCCAAATGGCATGTTGTTTTAATACACGATTAGGATAGTATGCATAAAAAGATTGCTTAGCTTTTGCCAGCGTAGATAAAATTTCCCGTAGTTTCTCCAATGCGAAAAGTATAATAATATACAAGAAAATAGTTTTAGGCACTTTTTATTTTAAAGCCTAAACCGCTAAACCAAATGTGTAAGTTCAAAAACCAATGTAAATTCTTTGTTTTGCGTATCTATGAGACCATAAAACTCATCCCGTAAAGAAATCTCCAGCAAACTCAATCGTGAAAGCTGTGCCGGACTAAACTCTAAAACCGGATAATCGGTTTCCTTATTCAGATACTTTACACCGTGCAATACTTCGTCCAAATAAATGATTGCATAAGGATCAGATCGCCCTTGTGCGACTTCAATACGATTCAAATCCTTATTTGTATCAGTGTTAATGTGCAAAAAAATCTTATTTAAAAACCATGCAGTATCAACCGGATATGGTGATATAAGATTTCCAGATGCATCACAACTATAATCGTTGCTTACAAATCCCAATATACGTGCTGGACATTTAATACCTGATAAATAATCATTACTGAGTGTATCAACCGCACCATAAAAGTCGTCAAAAGTATCTACAAAGGTACCGGTTTGGAAAAGAAAGCTATATGATTTAGTACCTGTGCGAGATATAGTTATTTTTTGTGTAGTTGAAGAATATGCTACAATATATGTATTTTGTGCACCTACATTATTCAATGCAATTGCTAATTCAGTTGCTAAAGTACTACCATCATAAGTACCAGGATTTAATACAACAGTAAATAATACGCCATCTTCTTGTAATGTAAATTTATTCCAACCGTTATTGATATTGTAGAGATTTGCTGGAAGAGAACCACCAATTAAGCGAATACTAGTAATATCTTTTATATCGCGTCGTAATCTCCAACGAAACATGTTTGTATTTGGATAGCTAACTACATTTCGTTCGCGACTGTTGCATAATATAGTTGTAACCTTTTCACTACGTCGCGCGAAGCTACGCGCAACTTCATTGGGAAGTAACGCCTGTCCACTTGATTTACCAGGTCGCCGTGAATCTATTTCCGCAGTTCCGATGCTTGGTTTTTCATAGTACTGAATAGTATTCATCTATAGTGTACCTTTTTTTGCTTTCCATTGCATAAACGCATGGCTTTTCCAAACAAAGTAGGATGATGCGAGTTTTTCAATTGCGAGCTTATGAAGCGCAAGTTCCTTTGGAGAAAGTTGTGCTACGAATTCTTGCTCTTCACTTGATAGTACACGATCTTCAGGCATTTTATCTACAAAATTGTCTAAAAAGAAAAATTCAATTTTACTAGATGGACAGCATTCCAAGATATGTATACCCAAATGAAACAGAACTTCCAATTCCACATTATTTGAGCGACTTGGAATTAGGAATTCAAAAAGGTGGAAAGAGAAAACAAAGCAAAAAATCTAAACGCACATTAGATGTCAACCGAAAAAATGCTAAAACAGTTAAAAGAAAAAGGAAGACCATTAGCAGATTTCAAAAAAGGCGATGTGATTCACGTAAGCAATAAGATGGTAAAGGGTTATAGCTACACATTGTCAGAGGAACCTGGCACAAACCTTGCTTTCAAGCCTTACGCAACACCTGGTGAAATGTTAGCGCTGGGAGTATTTGAAGGTAAATATTTGAATGATTGTATTGGTGAGTACCCGAGCGAGTGGTATATGAATGCCCTGGCTCTTGGGAAGTTATCACCAGGCAAAGCGGATCCAACTGTAAATGCATTTGGAGTGAAAAGCCGTCAGAATCTTGGAATCTGGGTAGAAAATGGCTGGGTACCTGGTGGAGGAAAATCCAAACCCCATCCGATTCTTTCTGAACGTGATACTAATCCCGATGAACGAGGCTGGTTCCAGTGGTATGTAAGATACTATATGGGTCGCAGACTACCAGAGTTAGATAAAGTACAAATAGGACGATGGAACGCATTTACACGCCATGCGGGTCAAGTAAAGAAGAATTGCAAGCCTGGTGATCTATCTTGCCGACCAGTCCAGCGGCAAGGACTCTTACAATGGGCACGAAATCCATTCATATAATAGATGAGTGTTCAAACGTATCTTCGTGAAAAATTAGTGAAGGGCGAAATTATAAATATGGTAATTAATGATTTAAAAAAAACAAGAACTTTTCAAAATATATTATTCCTACGAACACCTACAACCGGTGGTTGGATGGATGCAATGGAAACAAATAATAATGAGAATGTAACACGAATCTTATATACAATTGATAAACAAATCACTAATCGCTTATATACTGTATTAAGACATGCTGATTTAGAATCATATTTACGTTCTTTAAATAAAACATACGATTTAATAATTATGGATTCATATCATGAATATGCACAAAGTAGTAGTGATTTTTCACTAGTATCATCATTATTATCAGAAAATGGAATATTAGTATCTCATGATTGTTGTCCTCCAGATAAGAAAAAATCAACACCAAAATTTATATCAGGATATTGGTGTGGCGTTACATATGTATGTTTTATAGAGATGGCATATAATAATCCAGAGTGGTATTATACTGTATTAGATAATGATAATGGTGTAGGAATTGCAAGTAAACAACCAATAGATTATCTTACAAAAAATCTCAACAAAGAAAAACAAGAAATATTGTTACAAATGAATAAGGAAAATAACCCAAATACTTATGATTATTTTCGCACAAATGGAAAAGAACTAATCAATTTACTCTCGTAGACTAGCGTAAAATTTTTCATAACTAAATAGTAATTGTTCTACAATTAATAGTTTACTTTTTAATATAGCAATATCAAACTGAAAGTTTTTTATTTGTATATTTGTACAAGATGCCAAATAGGGCGATATATTTTCTAATTCATACAATGCTTTTGCAATTTGTTCAGCTACTGTTTGTTCTTTAAAATAGAGTCGTTCTTTTTTATTTAATATATGGTAATGTCCTTCGGTGGATCCAAAGCAATCAAATTTTAAAAACTCTTTTTCGTAAATATACAAAGCAACAGTTGGCCCACATCCAATATCTATGTTTTTATGATATACGAGAAAATACGCATTTTGTTGGATATTTAATTTGACAACATCTTTACGAATAGACATCTATTTACGGACATTATTTTTTTTAAATATATTTTTCTACAATAATGAATTTAATATATATATGTGTATTTCATCAAACAAGTTATATAAACTTATTGAAACTTCTTATATGTTCAATATCTAAAAAAACGACAAATATACATATACTTATATCTACAAGTCCAACATTTCATATAAACATAGAAAAAGAATTGTCCAGTTTTAACTTAGTTATAATGTATCAAATATTAGATTTAAATACATTAATGGAAGCATCTTCATCTAAATTAAACATATTTCAATATAAAAATATAGATTTGTATACTAAGATTTTATATTTAGATACAGATATATTAATAAATGGTGATCTACATTCAATATTTAATTTAGATACATCACCTAATAAACTATATGCATTAGAAGAGGGTACAATAAGTAATGCATTCTGGGGCGCACAGTTTTTTAAAAGTTCTAAAATAAATAAAAATCTTACTGCATTTTCAGCAGGTGTTTTATATTTTCATAATAGTATATCAATGAAATCATTATTTAAAGATATAAATAAACATATGGAAACACATATTGAGAAAAGCAAAATATCAAAACTGTATAAAATGCCACTAATGCATGAACAGCCATTTATTGTATATAATGCAATTAATCAAAACAAATATGATAATCAATTATTTAAAAAGTATGTAGAAAATAATCCAATAAATGTTGATCCTAGTAAAATAATATATCATTTTCCAGGTGGTCCAGGGAACTATATAAGCAAATATGAAAAAATGACGAGTTTTTGGAAGAAAATAGAAGAATCCCTTCCTATAATAGAATGCCACTTGATGCGTCTGAACTAACGAAACGAAGACAAGGGCGCGTATTGTATGTGAACTACCTTGTTCGTAACACCAATGTAAATGTAAATCCGGGTCAAGTAGCACGACCATTAGCAACAGGAAGCCCAATAGGTAGTGGTTCCGGTATAAATTATTCAGATTATGTTGCATCATTAATTGAGGGAACGCGCAATACAACAGCAGAAGAAAAGCAAGCCTATTTGAATCAATATTTCCCTCCTCCACCAGCGCCACCAACACCACAAGGAAATGCCCAATGGTCGTATTACATCGTCTATGAAGGTGATACTAATTATATGTACCTCATATATAATTCTACGACAGCATCATGGTACGCACCACTTGATACTACTTTATCACTAAGTGATTATTCTACAACTGATAACTGGTGGTACCCTACTGGATTCGCATATCAATTTGAAAAACAAGATTATAGTGAATATGTATATCAATTTGTAGATTTTGATGTAGGAGTTATTAAACAAACAATCACAATACCAGAAGTAGGTAATAATGGATTTGACTTTTATGGTCATATGGTTATTGCCTATTATACTGATACAAACCCTTTATATACACTTATTACTTTCTACAATCCTCTTACAAATGTGTTAAAAACTACTCCGCTACTTGGTTATGTATATGATACACTATCATTAAATACGAGTGTATATTTTGTCATGACGACAGATGATGTGAGTTATACACATTATATTTGGAATGAGGACCAACCATCGCCAGTACAAATTGCAATAGGTCTGGGTGATTATCGTGTTAGAAATCTAAATGCTCGTAATAATATGATGTTAATAATGTCTTCTGATGGTAGCCAGTGGACAGATATTTATTATATTAATTTGGATGGAGCGTATGTTACATATACTATACCCAATTCTAGTGATTATCCTAATGATTATTCTATTAGCAGATATACATATGGGTATAATTATAAATATATTCGTTTAACATTATATAATTCTACAAATGATTCATATGATTATTTTTTGTTTAATAATTTAACTCCGCAAATGACGACGCTAGTACCACTTATAATAAGCGATATTACTGGTGATACAAATACAATTACAAATGGTGGAAATCCATATTCTCTAACTGGCATAACAAATGATATGGTACTACAAACATATTATCCACGAATTGATTATATATTAGATTTACCATTTAATACATATCTATATACTTATGGTGGTAATCAATGTCAAATATTTATAAATGGACAGATAACAGATAACTTAGTAACAAATGATTATGAAAAGTTTTATGGTGAAAAACAACAATTAAGACTTGATGGTGATGATACTACATATTATGGATTTATCAATGGCACACCGACAACACATCCACATTCTATGATGGCATTTGTATCACGCGCATCTGAAGGAAATACTGACAACGCAACAATACAACTAAAAATAAAAGACAATTTTAATACAGAAAAATCATATGATCAATACAATAGTGTTGCTATTTCATATACATCTTCTCATAATCGCAGTGGTAGTATTTATTATGCTGGTAATGATGGTGGATCTGAGCCATCTTGCTATCATGTATGGTTTACTGTAGAAAATGAAACCAATTGGAATACATTTATAGATGATATCACGTTTCATCGCGATACTGGTACTGATTATCACTTAGAAGCTTATATGCAAGTAGCAGGATATAACTTCATAGTAGTTCATTTGTTCTTGTCTGGGATTGATAGTGGCACTGGAACAGGATTTACAGAACAGCAAATAACAAATATAGTTACAGCCTATGTGAGTGCAGCAGATTTTATGTCAGATACTACAGATTTTTACACCATAGATGTAGTAAGATACAGAAACTGGCATAACGCAAATGCAGCAAACTTTGTAACTGGTAGTTATTATTCTTATTTTTATAATTATGCATACAATCCTACTATAATTCAATTATCCCGCAGTTTATTATACTACAGTAAGTTCTATTATATAGCAGATGCTGCTAGTGAACCCTATATAATAGATATAAGTAATAATATATATGTAAATGATAATACGCCAACAATAAATAATATTGGATTAGGATTGTGGCAATGTACTGATACAGATACAGAATCACGGTTAGTATTGCCAGAAGAGTATGATATAATAACAACGCTATTTGATGTAAATCGCAGTGTTACAGATTCTGACACTAATGGTTACTATAGTTCTATAGATTTAACAGATAATATAGCATGGGTAAACGCAATACTCTCGCTTACAAATGGTAAAGATTTTGTATATAAAATAGTCAATATGAATACTTTAAATACTTTAATTGATGAAACATCCTATTTTGATGGTTATTATGTATTTAGTGGAAAGAATCTGCTTATATACAATAATAATGAGCAAACAATATATAAACTTATGAATGGTATCGGTGAAGTATTAATAGAATACCCCCAGTTCATTAATGAATATAACTATACTGATTTTGGTAATGGTGACCTTATTATTCTTTCGTATGATGACACTACACGAATAAAAGTAGTAACAACAACCTCTACAACTTTTAGCGAATTCCGAATCCCTTTTTTTATTTTTGATCAGTATCGACAAAGTGCGAATTTTATGATGATTACAACTTATTCAACCTCTGATAATTATAAAGTAGTTGTTGTAGATACATCAGGAAATATATATCCAAATCCATATGAACCATATGATACAGGCATTACATCAACAAACTGGAATCCTCAATTAAGATATACTGATAAAAGTTTTATGTTATTATTAAATGATAATAATACTGGGTTAAAACATACATTAATGTTTATATTTGATACAAAAACATTTGTATTTATAACACCACAAACATCACTCACTGATAAATATATAGAGGATGTACACTCAACATATCCAGGATAAAAACCAAGAATACTATAGAGCAGATGAATGTAATGTTATGTTATGAGGTTAGTAAAGCACCCGGTGTAGATAACTCAAGAGCAAAAGAAGTAGCTAAGATTGTATCTGATGCACATGGGGTACATCGTATGTTTCACACTGATTCCACACAGTCAATAGATTCGTCCAAAATGATTGATTTTGTACTAAATGAATTTCCTTCAGATATTCGCAAGAATGTGTTATTTGTATTGGCAAAATCAAGAGGTGGTGTATTTGATCACACAAAAACATTTGAAGAACTTGGAGTAAAGCAAGGGCAAATTATTGAAGTATATTTAAGTGTATGTTAATAGATGGAAGTTACTCTCTCAGTTGTTGCAACACCCGCACCAGGTTTAGAGTATAAGCGCAAAATGGCGGTACAAAAGTTAGTATCACGGATAAATAATAAGGAAGAAAAGTTAACGGTTGATCTTACTAAATCACCAGTTGACTTGGGTCTACTTGATACAATACTTTCATGGTTTCCTGCAGAAGAAAAGGCAAATGTACTTTATGTTAGCACACAAGTGAATACAAAGACAGTTGATGTATCAAAGCCACTTGATGCTAAAACAAAAACACTTGTATATTTTGTATTAGTAAAGTAATTACAAAAAATTTACTTGATTATAATATGCATAAACCCCCTTAATATATTTAAAACTGAATGGATTGTTTTCATTTAGTTTTTCAATAAACGCACCATCCGCACTATATTTATCAAGTATAAATCGTACATCACCAAGAAGAGAAACTGGAACAACAAACTGTGCTAAATCTATACTACATTCAATAATATTATACCCTTGCATAACAAAATTCTTATCCACGTGTATTTGATCAAATGTAAAAAATGTATTTTCTTCAAGATGAGGAATTAATTGCCAAAAACGTGGATGAATAATATTATCATCGTCTAAAAAATATATATGCCCTTTTTTAACTAACGAAATACCATAATTTCGTTGTGCATTTCCAAAGACTCCTCCAGCATCATGAAAATATTCTTCTATTTGTGGATCAGCATAACGTTTCTCATAAATGCGATCCTTTGATGTATCATATACAATAATCCATTTTTCTATATATTCAAAAAGTATATGTTCCTTTAAAATATCTAGATTGTTTGGTCTTGAACAGGCTGTAATAATTGTAAGCATCTACAAATAAATTTGCTATAGTAACTTAAAATATCCCGCAATATTCCACACAACAGTCATTAATATTCCACCCCATGTTGAATCCATTAATGCAAACTGTAAGCTATATTTATTTAATGTAGCATAGTTTGTGAAGTCATATATTGCATATGTACTCAATCCCAGTAAAAATGCCTCTGTATTGTTATTAGGAATAGTTACCAAATAAGCTAAAGCAATATATACAATAGCTCCTGGTATATAACGAAGAGTTAATGGAGCACCTTGAATTGCCGATATCATAGATTGACTTAAGCCGCTACCGAGAAAGAGCCAAATAGAATCAACCGCTACAAACAGTAAAGCAACCAATATATAGTTTAATAGTTGCATTGTTTTATTCTATACTAAGAATTTTTTATTAATCCACGTTTAGAAAGTTCAGGTTTCAATAAAGCCTTCTTTTCTTCAGATACCTTGCTACCAAATACATAACTCACATTGCCACCTGTTAGTGCAATAACATAACCGTATGGGCTCAAAGTAAATGGTGCTGTTAGTGTATTGTTGTGATTGTATGGTCCCCGTTTTGCTTGTGTATCAAACCATTTCGGGAGAACCCAGTCGGACAAACCAACCTTCGTATTTGTCGTTGTTGTAACAGTCTTTGTCCCAACCTTAGCAGTTGTTGTTACAGATAAAGTCACTGTAACTGCATTTGATTCTACAGGGTCCGACACCTCATATGCATACAGTGTAGTCCAATCTGGTAGCATTGCCCACATATTACAATACAAATCAATTAGCATTTCAAATACCTCATGGCACACTGCTTGTGCAAATGTCGGGACAAGGGGATTTGTGCTATAAAGTAAACTACCGCCATAGCTCAGTACAGTTTTCGCAAAGGCTTTACCATATGGAATGTCGTTTGATTGATCATGATATGCCAATGCTCCATCAATATCCGCATTATCCAATAAAAATACTTTTAATGTTATATTAGTCGTCTTTCCAAGGCCAACATATACTGCTGTAACAATTGGTAAATTCCAGTCGCTACAGAAGGTTGGAAGAATCATATTCATTGCATTTGTAATGATTTGACCGTTTGCATCCGATACCGCAGTACTCTGATTAATAAGTGCAATCTGACTATATCCCATCTAATATGCGGTTCCTTTTCTTCTTAAGAAAGTACCCAAGAAGTAATGGAAGACACTATACATTTAGAAGCATATTCAGCACCCCTACGGAAACAGAAAATTTATTGTGTTGGTGAACTTTCTTCATTAGATAAAATGTTTTATGAACTATTTAATAACTATTCCGAAGAGGTGCTACGACGAAATAAAGTACTTTTTATCTTTTCGGATATATATGTAAAACACACTCCCAAGTGGTTAAAAAATATATATTATGATGCAATATTTCGGGTGAAAGAGTCAAAGGATCTACAACTTGCATATACCTATATCCAAAACTGTACGAAACCCCTGCTAATAATATGGTATTCAAGTGAGATTCAAAGTGTAATATATCAGAATATCCGCAATGCGAAAGATGATATAACTCTTATAACCGGTTCATCAACCCCTTCAAAATACGATTATACATCTTTATTTTTTACGACAAAATCTACATATGAAGAGGTGAGTTCGGCAATTGGAGGAACGAAGATTGATATACGATCACTTTTAACAGAAACAAAGGCATCCAATGTATCGTTAGTATGGCACGAAAAGGCTCTCTATTGGATTGATTTAACACCGACACCACCAACAATAAATTACGGTCAGGCTTCAGAGTATTTGCGAACTCTTGCAGATGTGCTAGAAACAAAAGAATAGTATTAGTAGATGACATCTGTACTTAAGTTTCAAAAGGAGCAAACAGATCTTCGCCGTCAATTCACAGTCTTCCCCTATTATTCCGGTGGTCAAAATCAGTTTTTTACTGCATCTAATAATATATTGTATCGTATTCATGCAGATATAAGTAATTGTGATTGGGTTATTGCGCGTGACATGGGTTCGGAAATGGAGATATCATCGGTTGACCAATCTATTGCGAATGATTCGAGTACTTATCTACAAAATGATATTGGTACACTAAATATTGTAAAAAAGGGAACTGCGCGTAAGTTTCAAGTATTAAGTATGTATTCTGGTGCAACTCTTCTTTATGATAATGTAATTCCAACAAGTGATTTATATTATGATTTGAGTGGGTTGAATCCCGCATATGGTAATCAAGCGGGAAATGCTACGGCATATAGTGATTCAAAAAATCCCAATAATTTATTTGATGCGAAAGGCACTGGTGCAATAGTAAATGATTTGCTTATTGTTGGTGAGGGTGCAACAACAACAACATCACAAACCCAAAGCTTACCGTTTGGAACATTCTGGGCTATAAATGACCCAATTGTTATTAGTTATCAAATATCTGGTATAACAAAAAATCGTGCTATTAAAAACAACATTAATGAAACCACGTTTTTTGGTTAGTTAATATAACTGTAATCACAATAGTATGATTTCAACAAAATCATTGTATATATTTTTTATAATAAATACAACGGTTTTCAGTGCTTCTTATTTACAATATAATATATATACTTTTTTTCAATATAATATAGCAATAATATTTCTAACAATTCTTCTAAAATCATATATAATTCTTCATTCACTAAAAACAATTACATCAAACCGGCAATATATACTAAAGACGAATGAAGAGCGAACAGAACCTTTTAATATACAAAACTTTCTTATTACAACTGGTGTGGAAACAGCTAGTTATATAGTTGCTTCAAACTTTGTTATATCAAACTCTTTTCCAAATGATATATTCTTTTTCATACCCATATCTTTTGCTTATGAACTACTATTTGACTTCTTTCACTATTGGACACATTACGCCATGCATTACCCTTTCTTCTACAAATATATACACTATAAACATCATACACAGTACTTAATCAACGCATATACAAGCTATAATCATACGCTCCCCGATTTACTTATAACAAACTTCTTACCAATTATTGCTACTTCTGCCATTCTCCCTGTATCTCGCTACACATTAACAACTATCTTTTGGTATAAGGCCATAGTGGAAGTATCGGGTCATACCGGCAAGGATACATCAAGTTCATTTATTCAATGTATATATTTACCACGCTTGTTAGGTATACCACTTTATTCACGAGATCATAACAAGCATCATATTCAACCAAAGGTTAATTTTTCCAAACGTTTTTGTATATGGGATAAAGTATTCAATACGTATTCGTATCAAACAGAAAATATAGATCCCAAATAATGAATAAAGTATTAAATACAAAAGCACTACCAATATCATTAGGATGGAATTGTCATGTAGCACTCTTTTTACAAGATTTAGGTGATATGGAGAAAACACGTTATGAGCGACAAGTATTTGATTGGTTTGGTAGTCATATGTGGTCATTATGTGAACTGTTAGAAAACGATTTTGCCTCTCTTACAGATCGTAGTATGATTATTCCACGAGACAGACTTGAAAATAAGATATGGATTATATTATCACATACAAAATATGATTTACGATTTTTACATGAGTTTAAGGATATGTATTCTATAAGCGATGCTGAATGGAGTGAGTTTGAAAGCAAGTATGCTCGTCGTATACAGCGTTTCAAGGAACTTCTTAGTAGTAAACGACCATTGCTTTTCTTTCGTTTAGAAGAAGATACATACAATCGTATGCAATACCCAGAGTTTAAGAAACCGCATAATGAAAAGTATTACGTAGAACGTTTTGCAGACAGTATGAAGGAAAAAGGTGTAAACTTCCAAATACTCTATTTTACAACATCATATCAACGAGGTTATGATAAGGAACGCAATATATTATATGTACAATTTGGAAAGGCGAACCCAAAGGTTGAAATAGGTGCAAATCAAATGATGGATATATTAAAGGCAAATTTACCTTTGATACGACAGTTTATAAAATAACTTATAAAATAATTTGTACAAATAATATTTGTAGCGATTATTTATTTACAAAGTGCTCAACTACTTCTTACGAAATAGCTTGGCTCAACTACTTCTTACGAAATAGCTTGAAAGTACCCTTCTTGGCCACATACCCAGCCTTACGCAGATGTTTCAGCGACTTCTTGCCAAGCGCATGCTTCTTCTTGCTCACAATACGACCGTGCTTGTTCTTCATCAAATCAGATCTAGTAAGCCCACCGGAAGTGTGCTTCGCGCTGCCATTCCACACCTGTGCATGAGAACCGACTGCGGGAACCTTTGCGCCACCCATCATGTTGTTGCGATTAGAGCGGCTAGAGCGATTAGAGCGGTTCTTGCGAGTACTGCGGCGACGACCACCGTACATTTCGTCATTATTATTATAATCATTATTATTTTCATTCATTTCTTGACCACCCATCATTTCTTCATTATCCATAGAATTATTGCTATTCATCTTATATTTAATACAAAGAAATTAATTAACGTTCAAAAATTTCCTTACGCGGTACCAATCCTTTTTCAATATCTTCAATATATTTATTCATGCGAACTACATCGTAAATTCCCGCAAAATGAACAAGGAAATCGCCGGGCTGCCAAAGAGGTAGTCCTGGTAATCCTTGAATATATGCATTAAAAAGACGGCATTGGTTTGTAATAATTGTTTTTGAAAAGTCAGACTTATTTTCTTCTAGTAGCTTTATAACTGCTGCATTTTCCCACCATACATGATAGGTTAGTTCAGTTTGCATATATACACGCTTCCAGAAATCCCGTGTCCAAGCTGTATTGCGAATCAATATATTTCCATCATTAATATGCCCACACGAATCAATTGTTAAAAGTAAATCTTTACCTTCAGGAAGCAATGGCAGTACATGATCTTCAATACGTAAATCCATATTTGTAATTAATACATCAGCATCACTCATAAATACCAAACCCCCCTCCTCAGTCTTACTTAATACATGTAGCAAAAATGGAATCTTTGACCAAGGAATTGGTCGGTCTCTATCCCAAAATTCCTCACCACCAATAATACATTCATAACCCTGTTTTGTGCAATAGGCTCGTTTAGAGTCAAGTGCTTTCACAAGACTTTTACGAAAATCTTCACCAATTGCGAGTGTTAATAACTTCATTAATTATATTTGTTCAAATAGTTTTAACCCACTAACAGCAATAACTTTGTGAAAGCATATAAATACCACAAGGTCCCTTTGACCCATAGAGTTTCTCAAAGTGCTTTTCTAACTCAATATATATACTTCCAATAGAATAATCATATAGTTTAATTTTTAAATGTAAATATTTTTTCAACCATAAATATTCTTCTTTTGTTAACACCCCATCCTTTCCTTCATACAACGCCTTAAATGTAATAGAATTCCATTCGGGTTTTTCAATAATATTTTCAAAGTATTTTTTCTTTTCAGAATGATCCAATATATGCACAAGAAAGCGCAAGACGCCTTCCAACTTTTCTTCAGGAAACCAATCAAAAAAACGTAGTTCAATTCCATGATTCCGAAATTTATTAAAATTAATATCAAATCCGATTTTTGTGTTTCTTACGTAATCTATTTTATCATATAGTAGATTATACCATTCTGGTACAGTTCGTTCCTCTTGTAACAATTTACCGCGAGTCATCCGCTTAGTATTATATGTTCCTACACTTATATATCGCGAAGCTGCACAGCGTTGAGAACCCTTTGGAAATCGCTTAGAGGATGTTGTGCTCAATATATCTCCAGTTCCAAGCATACCAATAAAAAATGGTTCAAAACATTGTAATATATGAATAGCTTTTTTATGACGAGCATCAAATTCTTTTATATTTGCTATATTTCCTTGTCTATCTAGCAATGTTGGTAGTGTAAAGTTAAAATGATAGGTTCCATTATTAAAAATAGCGAGGTTTTGGCTATTTGTACTAAATCGTGCAAATCCGTAGTTTTCCTTTGGATAAACGAGTTTTTGCAAGCCAGGCAGCTTCAGCGCATTAAGATTCTTTAAAAAGGTTCGCTTGTGAAAGAGGAGCTCAGCAATAGTTTCTTCAATTGTTGTTTTATAATATTGTTGTGTCATGAATTCAATTGTATCACCGTCAAAACAATAACTTTTTTCATACTCATCTGCAAAATATGCATGTGTTTTCATAGTATCAAATACAGTTTTACCTGAAAACTTAGGATTCGGAGTTCCCTTTTTATCATAAACTGTAATATGCTCTCCAGATATGTCACATTTTAACAATGCATGACTATTAATTAAATAGGGTAAATTATACATTTGTTCTTTATCAATAAGTTTGTCGAGTGTGCAATTAAAATAATTTGCTTTATAATTTGTATAATAGTCTACGCTATATCGCTCTCGCTGCTGATTTTTAAAGAACGATCCTTTTACTTTTTCATAGTTTGGCACCTCTAAATATGTTTCATTTTCAATGCCGATACCCCAATAAAGATCATTTGGTTTATAAGCCGAAAAATATTTCTTATGTTTTTTATCGGATTCAGAGGAGTCTTTGTCCATCTATTTTACGCAATATTTTACGGGTAGTAAAAACCAAAAAATTGTTCATTAAAGAAAGAATAATTTTTTTGGTTAGTAAAACCAAAAAAATTGAAAAAAAACTTTTCCCACAAGAAAGAAAGCATGTGTTCTAAGTATATTAAGAATGATAATGGCGACTTTGTCTGCCCCAGCTGTGATGTGGTGAAAAAGAAGCAGAACACTATGTACTACCACATGAAAAAGCATGAAGGGAAGCTTCAGTTTGAATGTGATATTTGCAAGAAGGATTTTGTTCAACGATCTTCGTTAGAACTTCATAAAATCTCTAAGCATAAACATATTCAGAAGGAAGATATGTATAGTTGCCCATTTGACGATTGTGTATTTGAATCGCTTACAAAATCAAATAGACGGATTCATTGTATGCGAAAGCATTTTAGTGATGAAACAAATTCCATATTAGACAATACATCATGCACAGAGTGCAAAGTAGTATTTAAATCATTGACAGCATTTTATTATCATGCATCTGATTGTATCAAAATTGATGAAACAAGGCAGAAGCTACTAGATTCAATTTGCTAATCATCCACATCAACAATTTGTGTCATTATTATCAAACTATATATATGATAACCGAGTGCGGCAAATGTTAGTAACCCGAGTAGCTCATATGCAGCTCGTGGTGTTTTTTTAGCATTATATCCAATATAGATCATTAATGGAGCAACCAGTAATACATGGAATAAATTGATCCACAAACTTGCTGAATTCGCTGCAAATTTTATCAGTGACTTATATGTATGGTAAACTAATACAAAGATACCAACAAAAAATAATATATTATAAATCCATTCGGGTGTAGCCGCGCGATTAATGAATACATATCCAAGAAAGGGAACCACTAGAAAAATATGGAATAGTGCCAATATAAAATGGACGTCCATTAACTATAATTATCAAATAATTTTTTTGATTGTTCCAATGCACCCTCTATCCACGCTTGTTTCAAACTAAACGATTCACCAACAACATATACTTCGCAATCTACAAAAGGCTTCAGTGATTTGCGTGATTCTTCAACGGGATCATAATCTCCAGGCAACCAATATGTAGCTCCGTACTTCCAATAATGGGATTTGAAAAAAGTATATGGTGGTACATCTCCAAAAAGCTTTTTCAGAAGATTTTGTATATGCTTACCAAGAGAGGATTCACCATATTTCTTCAGTATGTTATGAAATCCAACAGTATCACGTGAATCGGTATAGGAAATCATTGAAACATTGTTTTTATAATCCACAGGTATAAAATACCGTAATGGCGAATTTGTTACAATTTTGGGAAGTTGTGAAAACCATGGCTTATCGTAAATTGCATATGTTCGTAGTAACGGTTCCATGCGTAAATGTTTTAGCGTAGAAAACTTGGCAAAAAAGGGAATCTTTTTTAATGCTTCAGATTCCATTGCACATATTACCTTTTCCGCTTGTAGTTTCGTTTCTTTCCCACTTGATAAAAAATCAACAGTTATACAATTATCTGAATGTATATTTACACATGTATAATTGTAAAGTATTTTTCCGCCACCATTAAGAAATTCAGCTTTCATATTTTCAATAACATCAGATAAACCTTTTCCACTAACAACATACTTTTCATGTGGTCCCATTTCCTCATTCAATGTTTTTATACCTAAATCAGCGCGTAGCACTTCCGCTTCTGCGCGATAAGGAAAACGATCCAAATAATTTTCTGCTGCTTCTTTGCCGTGAATTTGTATTAGCAATTTTTTTACAGTAGAATTGCCTAGCACCTTTGGATCAAGAGCCGCCAAAGGTTTTATAAATGCATTTACACCATTTTCAAAATAATCGGGTTCAAGACATCCACCATCAGTATACATTGCAGGTGAATCAATAGAATGTAAATCATGTTTATACTTTTTTAGAAGATTAAGAAGCATAGTATGCTTTGTTGAAATGCGTCCAGCGCCCGCTTCCCAATGTATATCGCCCTTTTGGAAAGTAGATATACGCCCCCCTAATGTGCCATATTTTTCACATAATACTACATTTTTGTTGTGTTTCAGTATTTCCAAAGCACAATAAAAACCACTTATACCTCCACCGATTATTATACAATCATACATCTAATTTAAGGGAAGGTTTTGCAACCAATCCCAAATCTCAACAGTAGAAGATGAAGATTTTGTACCGATTACCTTTGTCTTATACACTGCTAAAAAGCTGGGTACAGAGCGAATACCACAAAATCCCGCCGTATAATCATTTTGGTCAATGTCACATTTTAACCAATTTGCAGGAAAGTCTTGCAAATAATCAATATTAATTCGTTTGCAAGGTCCACACCATGTTGCAGTAAACCAAATAATAGTCAAATCGGGCAAAGGCGTGCTAGAAGGTTGACGTCCAATCAATACTTCAAATTCATTTTGACTAAGAAGATACTTCATAATTCTTCTTCTTATATTTTCTTAAAGTATAAATAAGAAATCCACTTAACGGTATTAACGCAACAATTAATCCGAAATATATATGTTGGAAACTTTCCTTTGTTCCACCATCCATAACTTGTTGTGCAATATTTGTAAGTTCATCTGCAGCACCACCACCACCACCAAACATAGTTCCAGTCATTGCTCCTATTCCAGGTATTGATCCCATTCCAGCACGATTACCCAGTATTGATGCAAGTGGATTTGCTTTTACACCAGATGATATCATTAAATTAGATACGGCATTATTTTTCGTTGTTGCAGATGCAAACAAATTAGTTGATTTTGCTGTAAAGAAAAAATACACTATAAATAATGCTATTCCAAGTGATATATAAAAGGAAATATTACTTACATAATAAATAAGTACACTCAATAAATCAGTTTCATCACTAATGAAAAATGTTGTACAAAAATATATACCCCCAAAACATGCTAAAATAAGTATATATAACCATAGTTTACTATTTTTTGTCATAATACTTAATGGGTCATCATCAATTCTTCCCTGCCCTATACTTCCCATTTCTAAAAAAGGAACTTTCAAGCCATTTTGTCGTAAATTATGGGCGTTGTACACTTGCACAACATCATATGCATACCATGATCCCAATGTAACTATATTCACAATTGATTTTGCCATTCCTGTAAAATAAGATCCAAGTGCAAAATGATCTAATCCTAAAATTCCTGTAACTGGAAATGCTGCAAGATATTTATACAACCATAAAGGAAATGGCGGCACTAATGTATTTATAGATGATTGAAAAAGTGATGTTGGTTTTGGAATAGACATCATGACCCTATTTTATTACGTTTTTAAATAGTAAACAATAATCCCCCAAATCCATTGACAATGCGTAGCACATTGTGATTTGTCGCATATACACGTGCAACAGCATTACCTCTTGGAGGAGTAATGCCGGATGTAGAGTCAGGAACCAATGTCATTTGTAATACGAAGCTATCAATGCGACTTGCATTTAATGAACCAGAAGGCTGTAGTTCTTCAGGTCGTAATGCAAAGCAATAATTATATAAAAAGGTATTATTTGGTACTGCAGTGTGGTGGTAGTAGGGTTGTACAAGACGGAAATATCCAGCATCTCTTACATCAAACCGATCATAACCATCTAGCTGAACAAGTGCTGAAGCAAGTAAATCTCTTCGTACACCCGTTTCTAAGATACTGCTGCTACTGTAATTAAAATACTCGTGATTTGTTACCATAGCAGATCGCTGAATAATCCATAGTAGTTCACGAATTGGGTGATTAAACTCAAGGCGAACCGTAGAAGATGTTGCGCCAACGGGTATTGCAATGTCTGCAGTATATTGGGTTTGTTCAATAAGATATTCATGTGTATTACTCACAAACCGACGACGTTCTTCAACATCTAAATATACATAGTCACCATACAAACGTAAGTCCCTTATTTTTACTGGATTTACAGAAAGTGTATTACAATTTGTTGATAATTGATTTGTGAAAAACAAACTTTGCAATGGCTTTAACTTTAAATTAATACGAATTGGATGATATTGCAATGCTAGCAAGGGTAAATACTGGCCAGGATTCTTGCAAAACCAGAAACGCAATGGAATATATAACTTCATTGGTCCGAAATTTTGTGGAGTTATATAATTATCAACTCGTCCAAGCATATCATTTAATCCATCACGCTGCATAGATGTTGTTGCAATAGAAGTCCACATTTCCATCCATTCGCCAGTTTGTGTATCAATTTCTTGTTCACCGATCTCAAGAGTGATTTCATCAATAATTGCATGGCCAATAGAATTTACATAACTTACAGGTGTGCCATCAGTTAATGTCAATGCTGGTAATGTAAGTTCTAAAACCATAGGGCCGAGTAAATCTCCACGACGGGGCACCAAACATGAAAGGCGCTTTCCAAAATCGGGGTCACCATCAAAATACATAACTTGCGACTCAACTGCAAAATTTGTGTAACGGCGATAAACCATTTTAAACCATGTAATTTCAGGATTTCCGGTTAAAAATATATCTTGTTTTCCAACTGCTACAAGTTGTAATAATCCACCATTTCCTGTCATCTGCTACTTATTAGAGGTAGTGATTCTTTTTCCTTTTGGTTCGCACTAATATGCCAGTAAAATATACAGTACATTAATAGCAATTATGGATATAACAATATTTCGTAGTCTATTGGCTATAAATCCAAATACAAACTTTCCAATTTCAACAAACCATTTACTATCAACTGATGGACTTGGAGATTTGGTATGGAAAGACGTAATGGAAACCATAAGTACACAAGACAGATATGTAGCATACTTGCCTTCAACAATAAATACAATATCAAATTTTATGTATAATATTTCTACGGGTGTGTTGCCGGGTTCATTAAGTACACCAAATCTTACAAGTACTGTAAATGGACTTGGGTATGCTGGTTATGTAAGCACCGCATCATTATATAGTACTGTGAATGGATTAGGTCAAATATATACAAGCACTCTTGTGTTTACAAGTACTGTAAATGGATTAGCTAGTTCTGGTTATGTAAGTACTGCCTCACTTACGAGTAGTATTAATGGATTAGCTACATGGTATGTAAGTACACCATCGTTAAACAGTACAGTAAATGGATTAGGTACAGTTGGATATATTAGTAGTTCTTCATTAGAAAATTCATTAGCAAATATAGGTGGTACATATATTAGTACACTTTCCCTTATAAGTACATTAAATGGTTTGGCTACTTATGGTTATATATCAACTGCTACACTGCAATCGTCAATATATGGAACAAATTCCAATCTTGATAGAGAAATAACAAATATAGAAAACACAAAATTAAATTATCGGTTTAATGACGTAGGTTCATTAATAATTGGAGGCTATGATATAAATGTAACAATAAGTAGCATAAGCAGTTTTTATTTTTATGACAGTTTCTTTAATTCATGTATTAAATATAAGGGAAATAATGGACTAACTACTGTATCAACACTTGCAACAGGTCAAAATGATTTTTATCTATCAACCCTCAATGTACAATTAGATCAGTTTTCATCATATACACATTCAAATACGACTTTAAGTTTAGAAATACATCCAAATCTTATATTTTCAGATATGTTAGGCGCTCCTCTATTACCTAAAATATTTCATGTATCTTCTTTTCTTACATACAATACATCAACCATAAACATACTTCACCAAACAAAATTTATAGCAAATAATACAACTGCATCAAATCTATTTCAGCAACCTATACGATTAAATATACCAGGAAAATTTATGTCAAATTATGTACATCCATATATATTATCACATCGTATTATTGATGCATATGCGTATGGTGCAAATGTTGGATTTGTTAATCGTGATGTAGGTCTATTTTTTGACTCAACAACTTCGTATTACTTGTCCATTCAAAATATAGCACCATAAAAAAGAGATGGCGACATCGCGAAAAACAATGCAATTAGATTTACTACAATTAAATGCTTTGAATTTCAAATCAACTTCTAATACAAATATACCTTCTACATTTCTTTTATCTGCAAATGGTGATGGAACGACATCTTTCAACTCGTTAAGTTCATTTGTGCATTATGGATATACTACTGTATGTGTACCCGGTCAAAAATCACTTGAGGCAATGTCTACAAATCTTAAATTAGCTTTTTCAACATCATCTGAACTATTTATATCTACAAGTTATACAAATGGTATTGTATGGTTAGATATTAATGTAACAAGTACTGTCACAAGTACATTGAATAGTGTAATGATAAGTACTGTAAGTACATTAGATAATAATCTTATAAACGCATTAGTGAATGTAAATACAGTATTGGGATTACGTTTAGGAAGTACTATTCAAGGGTTGGGAACAGCGAATTATATCAGTAGTGCAACTTTGGCAAATACTATGGCAAGTACCATGTATAATATATTAACATATCCAAATATTTATTCATCAATCAAGTATGATGGGGAATCAGGTGTAACAAATTTTTCAACACCTGTTGATTTAAGCGTATCAGGTACTGCATCTTTTAGTAGTTTCCAATATAATTTTAACAATTTCACAGACTATATAAACCCCAATGGTTCAACACGTGTGTTTCTTGATTTTTATCCAAATTTTACATTTTCCCAAGTATCTGCACCATCAAATATTTCAAATGTAAACCTTTATCCAGATGTCAATTCTTCAATTAAAGATTTAATATCTATATCTTCTCATCTTGTATATTATAATGCAGGTAATACAGTCCCTGTAATTGCATCAGGCATTCAACAATATATTCCAGTTACCAGCTTTCAGCCATTTGGCTATTCAACAAATACAAGAGTATTATCAAATACATTTATACAACCTATGAAAATGGAAATAGACAGTTTATTATTAAATACAAATACATCATTTGGCTTAAAGCATTATATATCAGATGCGCTTTCATATAAATTGTTAGATCACAGTGATATATCTCGCACTGGATTAGAAAACTCAAATGTGCAAATTAATAATAGCGTAGATGATAGAAATAGTGTATTTATACAGATTTATAATTCTGGAAATGTATTTTAAAGCTGCAATTTAACACCCTCTCGTTCAGCCAACTCTTTTGCAAATGGTTGTAATACTCCTTTTACAATTGCAGTAGGGCGATAAGGCCAGGGGCAATGATATACAGCATTTGCTGCTTTATATTTTCGTGTATATCCTACTAGCTGCCGCCCTGCAAATAGTTTTGCAAAAAGTGCTTGACCAATAGCATTTTCTGCAATATTATATTTTACTTCAAATATATTACGTTCTTCTTCTGAAGAAAATGTATATTTAGCAACCTCATCAACAATTGCACTATACCAACGCAAACAATCTGCACGTTTCCATAAACTTGCTTGAAATGTAAATTTATATGTATCATTTGTAATATATTTCCAACAAGGACGCCGATCCTTATTTGACGCATCAGGGCCAGGACATGGCATAAGCCTCACACATGGACCATCTCCACATAATAATAATCTAGCGTTAGCAAGCTCTTCTAAATCAACAAATCGTTCAAGTAAAAAATCTTCTTGCATTGGTAATACAAATTGAATATGTGATGGCAGTAGTTCTAATGCACGTTTTCTGCTTGCTAAAAATGAAGAATTTTCTTTTTCTAATACTAAAATATTAACGCCATATTTTTCCTTAAGTAATATACACATAACATGATCAGGCTCTTCTGTTGCTAAATACACAGGCCATGGCAACGAACTATAGCGTTTCAATAACACAATATGTAACTCCAAAATATAATAATACTTTGGAGTTGAATTTAATAAATATGCTGTGATTTCCTTATTTGTTTCCATCTTTCATAATTCCATCTATTATGTTTAGATCAGTTATTGGTTGCATACATGTACTTATAAATATTAGATCTTCATCTAAATTAAGTTCTGGTATTTCCATAATGTGATCGTCAATAGATAAAGGATAAGGTGGTGTTAAAGCTCTATATAATGGTGTACGCGAATCACTTATTGGAGTTAGTGGTAATAAATATGGAAAGGGTGTATCTAATGCATGTATTGGTTTAAATGTTGGTGAATTACATGATAGATCCCTCATTTTATTAATAATATCTTCTAAACTCGTTTTTGTATTCTCCTTTGGTATATGCTTCTTCTGAAATAAAAAAGGAAACTCTTTCTTTTGTATTCGTTCAAAAGGCGAGTATTTCTTTTCTAAATCTTCTGGTTTGAAGCGACGAAAATTAGATGTTTCATCTTCATCAACTATTTTACATTCTTGATCCATTCTATTTTAGATTATTCTTTTTATTTAGACCCTGCAACTCCATTTCAAGAACGATACTATACCATATATAGTCCCAACAAATATAGCGGTAGGTAATGTAACAATCATAAGAGTACCCAATATAATTTTATGTGTTTTAGTTTGTTCATTAAAGAGATTTATAAAATTCTTAGTATCAAGAACCAATTTTGAATTAGAGATGTATTCATAAATAGATACAGCAGGAGCAGATGCCTCTACAACTCGTGCTACTGCAACTGGTGCTGCAACTGGTTCCACACGAATTACATTGCCAATTACATACCTACATACAGGGCATGTATTATGCTGTACCTTCCACTTATTAATACAATCTTTATGATATATATGTTTACATCGTAGCTTTTCAGTTTTATCAGATCTTACGATATCACAAAGACAAATTGAACATGTTTGCGTCATTTTTACAGAATACTACTAAAAGAATTTTTCAATTTTTTTTCAGAAAACATAAAAATTGAAGCCAAATAACTAAATAACTAAGTAAATATGCCATTAGTAATAGTAGAAAGTCCAGCAAAATGTTCAAAGATTCAAGGTTTTCTTGGAGCAGGTTGGAAGGTACTTGCATCTATGGGACACATTCGTGCACTTGTACCAGACATTAAAGCACTTCATATACAAGATGGATTCAATCCAGACTATGAATATACAAAAGATAAAGCGAAAACAATTGCAGAATTGCGCGCTGCAGCAAAGACACAAACAGTATATTTGGCAAGTGATGATGATCGTGAAGGTGAAGCCATTTCGTATTCAGTTGCACTTGCATTAAAGCTAGACCCGCTTAGTAATCCGCGGATTGTATTTCACGAAATTACGAAATCTGCAATACTAAAAGCAATTGAAACCCCTCGGACAATTAATATGAATCGTGTAAATTCACAGCAAGCACGTGCTGTACTAGATATGATGGTGGGATTTACAATTTCACCATTACTTTGGAAATATGTGGGACCCTCATTATCTGCAGGACGATGCCAAACACCCGCATTGCGAATTATTGTTGAACGCGAAAAAGAAATAAAGAATTTTACAAACAATTACTTTTGGAAAATTCGTGGTAATTGGAAATAAAAGTCGGTCTTTAGTGGAACAATGCTAGATGATCTTGAAGATGAAGAATCCACGCTAAATTATCTTGAAAACGTACATACTGAACTAAATGCAACAGTACAAAGTATTGAAACCAAACCGACGACTGCAAATCCTCCATTACCTCTCATTACATCATCACTACAACAAGAAGCATCTGCATTATTTGGTTCAACACCAAAAAATACTATGATGGCCGCACAAAAACTCTATGAAGCTGGACATATTACATACATGAGAACGGATAGTACAAGTATGTGTGAAGAAGCAGTGGCGGAAGCACGTGCACATGTTGAAAAAAACTATGGTAAGGATTATTGCGGGACCCCAAAGGAAATACAAACAAAGGAAACAAAAGCAAAAACAAAAGAAATAAAAGCAAAAGCAAAAAAAGAAACAAAAGAAGACAAAGTTCAACCACAAGAGGCGCACGAATGCATTCGCCCAACACACTTTGAAGTAACAGACGCCGGATCACAGGATCTAGAAAAGAAAATTTACACACTTATTTACAAACGTGCACTTCAAAGTATTATGGCACCAGCAAAAGGAGATACGCGTACTGCAAAATGGATTATAGACAATGATGAATTTGTCCACGAAGGAGTATGGAAACGCACTACATTTCAGGGATGGAAGATTGTTGGTGTAAGTGAAACAAAGCTGGATGAAAGCGAAGAAGAGGAAACGCAAGCGTGGTCTAGTTCTGAAGAGTTGAAAATCGGCACACAAATTAAGTGGACTACATTAAAGGCAGAACAACGCGTAACAAAAGCATCTCCACGATACAATGAAGCAACCCTTGTACGAGAGTTAGAGAAAAAGGGTATTGGTCGTCCATCAACCTTTGCTTCACTTGTAGGCGCCATTACTGATAAGGAATACGTGAAAAATGGGAAAGAAGAAGCGAAAGAAGTGAAGGTATTAAGTTATATACTAACACCAAGTATATGGCCACCAAACAAGCACGAAGAAGCGAAGAAACTGAATAGTGAAAAAAACAAGATGATGCCAACAGAACTTGGTATACGTGTATATGAATTTTGTATGAAAGAGTTTGCAAATCTCTTTGACTTTGAATTTACCAAGCATTTGGAACAGCGACTAGATAATGTAGAGGCGGGTGAAGATTGGAAGCAGGTATGTATGGATACATATGATAGTTATAAGGAAAAATACGCCCAGCTAAATGCGGTGTCAACAAAGGAAATAACCAATCAGCGAACTATAAGTCTTTCCAATGATTATGAAGCAGTGCTAACACGTAAGGGGCCATTTATTATTAAAGACAAAAAGATACTTGGATGGCCAGAGGGTGTTGAATTTGAAAAAATAACTGATGATCTATTACAAAAATTTCTAAAACCTACAGATATCATATTTGGTTATTATGAAGACAAACCACTTATCAAAAAAACCGGTAAGTTTGGAGAGTATATACTATATGAAAGTAAAAATATTGGACTAAAACCTGGTGACACTGTTGAAAGTATTATTGCAAAATTAAATAAACCAAAATCGCATGAAATAGGTGACTATAGATTTGGCACAGGTGCATATGGACCATACATGATGAAAAAAGGTCCAGTTGCAAAAGGAAAAAAGCCAATATTTGTTTCAATTCCTGCAGCTATTGACGTAACACAGCTCACAGAACTCGCAGCAAAGACTATTTATGAAAATGGAGTAATTGCAGCTAAAAATAAAAAAGTATATAAGTAGTTATGGCCTTAAGTACAGAAACGAGAGATTTATCTGGATCAAAAACAAAAAAATTTAATAATGGTTGGACATTGGAACAAGAAGTATTATTAGCTAAGTGGTCAGATTACGCCGCGTGTTATCGTTGGCTGCATGATCGTACTGAGAAGAAGCTTTCTCGTTACAATAATGCAATAACAATTCCAGTTATAATATTATCAACAATAACGGGAACAGTAAGTGTAGGTTTAACTGGACTTGTAGGTGACTCACCAACTGCACAAAAATATGGACAAATTGCTATTGGCGCTGTGAGTCTTTTTACCGGCATCTTAACAACGTTAGGTAATTTTTTTCGTTATGCACAAAATAGTGAATCACATCGCGTTTCAGCAGTATCTTGGGGTAAATTCAATAGATCTATTTCAGTTGAACTTGCACAACGCCCAGATGATCGTATTGATAGCTTAGAGTTCCTTGCAGGATCTCGTGAAAGTTTGGACAGATTAATTGAACAATCCCCACAAATTCCAGATGATATTATTGATAAATTTGAAGTAGAATTTGAATCACAAGAAGATTTGGAAAGACCTGATATATTAAATCATCTTGAACATACCAATATATATGATAATTCTAAGGGTCGCATGAAAACAATGATAGCAGAAATAGCAATAAATCTAAAACATAAAAAGAAGATATTGCGCGAAGAAATATTACCCGATTTAGACTCGCGTATGAAAATGCTTGTTGATAAGTCTATGAAAGATTTGGAAGAACGAATGAGACAGTTAACAAATACTGAAGGAAATAAACGATCTAGTTATATACCACAAGATCTTCGTATAAAATTGGGAGAAATGAATGAGCGAATAAGAGATATACATATAACTTCTCCACACGATGTAAGTAATAATGATATAAGTAATAATGATACTATAATTGATGTAATACCGCGAACACCATCAAGTAAAGATATAAAAAAACGCAATGGATTTTGAACAAATCAATATCCAAACAACAAACCCGCACGCCCCCCATAAACCCGTAATATATTATACGTTTCTGCCCACAAATGCAATCTAAATCTATTTACATTATTGGGATTCAGCGAACCAGTATTGGGATGCAATGTTAATTGCAACTCTATATTGAGCATTTTATCTAAGTTTGCCGCACCAGATGGAAGAGAAGGCGCAAGAAGACCATGCTGAAATCCATACATCAATGTATAATAATAACGATTTACCCATGGACTTTTTCTCATTTCCAATGAAGGCAATAATGAGCGGAAAAACGAAGGAGCATCTGTTGCATAGCGTACTAGTTTCCCTTCATATACCAATTCAATGCTTGAAATCGGTTCCGAATCTCGTGTAGAAAAGCCAGGGCGTATAGTATCTATAAGCTGTGGGTTCTCTAACCCAGATGCATCAGGCCACCATGGTGCAACAGAAGAGTCAGAAAGATCGCGTGTTGCAAGGAAAGGTGCGTTAAACCGCACTGCATCGTAATGATTCAAATAAAAGAATAAGTTTCGTGTTGGATTTGGTACGCTAAATTTATAGTTAATCTTATTTAGATTCTGCGAATCATATGGATCAAAAGGATAATGTTGAACAATTGGTACTCTTATATCGGATATACGAAAGCGATTTGCTTCGGGTTTATCTAAATAGATATATTCTGCTAATATATATGATCTAATACCAAAATTAGTCGGCATTTGAATTCCAGGTATTTGAGATACATGCGTCGTTACATTTGGATTTCCTGTTAAACCAGCCACTGGATTTCCAGAAGGATCATTTACATAAAATACTGCATTGCTCAAAGGAAAGTACGCATCGCCTCCCGCAGGTAATGTACTAGGCAATGGCACTTGTGCGGAGCTTACATAAAGGGAATTCAAAGGTGAAAAGTTGACATATAGTTTCATGGAATCGGCTTGTATAGCATCAACAGGAAGAGCAAGACCACTATCACCACAGCTGAACCAAAAAGGCAATGGTGTAACAGCGGTGCTAGGAGAATCAGTTATACCGAAACTTTTATAATCAAATCCATTATCCTTACGACATAATAGTTTATTCATAGACACTTGCTTTTCAATCGGCGTATAAAATTCATCCATTACTTCAAGCAAACGCCCGTCAAGTCGTTCAACACGCGATCCACCAATTTCAAAGGAAGTTTCATTTATTAGTGCATGGCCAAGACTATTTGTCCAACCAAATTCTGGACCGGCAAAGTGTTCACCACCCAACACCTGTGCTAACAGTTGTGTAGTAGCAATATCGGGCATGGTCGTAACCAGATACAATCGTGAAAGCAAATGTCCTTTCCGAGGAATTGTCATTACAGCAGTAGCACCAAACGTTGGGGCATTATCAAAGTCTAAGCGCACCCATTGTGTTGTAAATCGTCCAGCCCGAATAAAGACTTTGCTAAATAACGATATATTTGGTTGTCCTTTTGGCGGTAATAAACGTCCATCTTGAACTCCGCTATGAAGAATACGGAGTAATGAGGCTACCATCTAATTTAGAGAGATTATCTTTCTTAGACCGTGATACTCGTAAACCAATCAGATTTTTTTTGCCAGCCTTTCTATATGGAAACGCGGAAGGCACAGTATGTTCGTAAGAAGACTATGAAACGATTACCATTGAGACCGCTAAACCGAATCTATGAAGGAGATAAAACTGCATATGATAACATACCAATATTATATGAAATTTTCATAAAATATGCTCCACTATCAAAAATTGCATTACCTTTTCGCAACTTTTACCACATAGGCTCTGATAGTGGTAAATTGGTTATTGGAATGGCATATATGAATTCTACACTAAAGACAACAGGCATTGAAACCACTCCCGAGAAGGTTATGGATGGCAATCTTGCATTGGAAAAAGTACGAGACATACAAGTGAAGCGTCGTGTAGAATTGCTTTGCATCTCTCCATTTGATGAATCGGTTAAGTATGCAAATGCATGCTGGATATATTTGTCAAATAATACTGAAGCACAACTAGTTGATAAACTTGCAAATGATGTAAAAAAGGGTTGTATAGTTGTATGTGCAAACCCATTATTTAATCCCGCCTTTGTACAATTAAATTATATTACATTGGATTCAAAAGTGTATGTATATAGTAGAGTATGAGTATAGATATAAAAAAAAGTTTAACAAATTTCAGTTTGTCAGATTTTTTTCATGACTTTTCTTTTACTGGTGATGATTTAAAAGAAATAAAAGAAAACTTACTCAAATCACAACCGATTAATTCAAAGCTTTCATCGGTGGCATATAAAACTGCAGTATTAAATTTGTTACCAAAAATCAATAATATATATGATTTTTTTAAAAATAATTACAAAACTCTTTTACCACAAGATTCAGACGGCGATGCTTTTAAAGAGGACATATTATTACGAGAATATATCGGATTTGATTATGTAGGGATTCGTAATAAATTAATGCAAGTTGATGTAACAAAGGGAATTCTTCCTGAAAACATACCTATTAGTGTAGGTATAAAAGGGGGAGTATCAGAAAATTATGAACTACGTTGTTTTCCAACAAAAATATGTGGCACATATTATAATATACCTCAAGCGTTTGAAAATGTTACAAAAACGCATAAATTTGTAATTATAATTGACGCATCATTCTTATCACTAACTGGAATACGATTAGAAGAAACTCTTAAAAATACATATATAGGCAATTATGATAAAAATCAACAATATGTCTTTTATATATTACAAAACAATGAAAATTTATCGGATTCTGCAACAAAGATTGCTAATTTTGATAAAGAGAATGAAAATATTAAAATATATTTTTTGCGTGATGAATCCGATAAAAAAACCACATATTTAGCTTTTAATGATAAATTACAAAGTTTATATTCAAAAATTAATCTTGAAACAAAAAATATAGATGGAAATATTAATGCAGTTTTAAAATATGGAGAAAAAAGTATTGAGCGTAATAATTTGGGAGACATAAGTCAAATAAATAGGGCATCTTTTCTTGCATTACAAAACTACGTAGAAGATAGTAAATTTAATGAAGAATGTTTGAGTTATTTTTTATTAAAGCGTGCGGGTGATTGGTGCCAAGCATTATCATTATTGGATACAAAAAGAGAATATGTTATTTATAATGAAGACAATAGTAGAAGTAATAAAAAAACTACTTTAGAAGAATTAAATAAAGATCATACAATAGGAATTATAACACATGATCGGATATTATTAGGATATTCATTATTAATGGGATTAAATGTATTTTATTCATTAAAAACAGTTACAACCTGTAGCCCAAAAGTTAAAAGCGTAGGAGTTAAAAGCACGAAAAAAAAAGTAAAAGAAGATGGAAAAAGTATCATATGGTTGGTATATTTTCAAAATACAAAAAATGAAATAAAAATAAGTGATTATAAAGAAATACTTGCGCACGAAGATAGTAATACAGAAAAGATACAAACATGTGAAGACACCACAACACTTGTGAAAACCCAAGTATTAACTAAATTAGACAATTTATTTAAAGATTTAGAAGGACCAAATATAACAAAAGAAAATATTAATAATTATATATTGGACATACGAAGCTATTTATCATTTTTAACAATTATAGATGATGATTTTGAAACAAAAAAAGAAAAATTAACAAAAATCTATAAAGATATAAAAGATACAAAATATAAAGATGCAAAATTAAATAATGAAACTAAAAAAGAGTTGTCTGCCAAATTATATGAAATACGATCACTCATGAGTTCAATAACTATGATTAATGAAAGAAATACTAGTGCTGCATTAAAATACAAATATGATGAATATACGATTGATAGTGAATTACTTAATAAATTATCTTCTGGTACAATATCAAAGGACGAGCGAAAGGAATTAAATGAAGAATTTGAATCAATGCTACTGAGTATTCAAAAAGATATTGCAATTCTTAAGATAAAACATATTAATATTAGTTCCTTTTTAGATACAATACCATCAAGATTAACAACTGCTAAAAAGCGAGATGTTGGAAATTATTATATACAAACAGCTGCACTTATACGATCGCATAAGAGTGGAGGTTCACTAGTAAAAGCAGAGCCGGCTGAGCAATATAGAAATGATGCACAAGGAAATTTTTATAGTTTGATAGATAATAAAATATATACACATATAAATGATTTTAAAACTAGTATACCCAATAAGACGTATGAAAATTGTAGTTTAGAAGAAAAATATATGTTTAATCGTTTTTTAATATATTATTTAGACGAATTATATACACGCTTATTTAGCTTAGAAGGAGAAATACCGCGTGAAGGGCGTGAAATGCAATTTGAAGATGAATTGTATAATAACTTTTCAAATATTTATTTACAACTGCTAAATATTCATCATTATAGTAAAGATATTAAATCAATTGAAAACATATATTTTATACAACGCCATAGATGGACAGAAACATATATACGAGGTTCAGTCTTACGAATTGAAAGATATAAAAATCTGGGCAATTTTAAAGGAATTTTGAAAAGAATTCATGCATATTTAAGCAGTCTTAAAAAGTTTATAATAAAAGAGATCAATAATGTAAGTATGAAAAAACGTACACGTAAAAATACTAAGAAAAAACTAACATTTGCTCAAAGATTGGCAAATCTTGTAGATACACGAAAAGTACGATCTAAAACACATGCAAAAGCAAAAGCAAAAACGGTTAAAAAAGCTAAAAAGGTAAACTAATAATATAAAACACTAATAGAATGAGTTGGGATTTAGATTCCATTCCTAAATATGTAATAAATTTAGACAGGCGAAAAGATAGATGGACTCAATTTCAAAATGGCTCTGGTTTTAAAGATTTAACACATTTACGGCGATGGTCTGGTGTTGATGGAAAACTAATAAATATTGATACTGACAATAATATTTCACTTTTTACAAAATATAATATTGTACGGGGAATACGTCGGTCGCATATGGAGTTGAATACAAAAGGCGGCGTTGGTTGTTATTATAGCCATGTTGATGTGTGGAAACATTTTCTTAAAACATCGGAATCTGAAGTAGCGTTAGTTTTTGAAGATGATATAATAGTTGATACTAAATCAGTTTTACGTATACGAAAGTTTATTGAAAATTCACCTGTAGTAAAAAATTCTGATATGTGGGACTTTTGCATTTTAGGACCTTATAATGGTAATAAAAAACATGAAGCAATACATCCGGATGACCCTACATGCATGCGTTTAATGGAATTTAACGGAATGACTGGATATTTAATTAATAAAAAAGGTATTCGTAAAGTATTGCCTATTATATATCCTATTCAAGGACATATTGATTGGTTTTTATCTATATGTGCTCAACTTCAGTATTTAGAATTATGTGCACCTAAATATTCCCTACTAAACGTTCAGCTATCAAGAACCGATATTCAAAAAACAAGTACATGTGAAATATGTGATATTGCAAGTGATTTCCAGAAAGAAAGTGAAATTGTATCTCGTTGGCGTTTACGTACATTACAAGTAGAAGAACTTGTTTTAATTGTGTTGGGTGTATATTTCGTAAAAACTATGATTACTAAGGGATAGTGAATTACAAAAAATTGAATATTTACCCCGTTTTAATAAATACAAACAAATGGACATCAACGAGCGAATTCGTGATGAAGTAAAAATCCTACCAACAAATACGTTGGAATTATATTATGATGATACAACAATTGTATATGATACGATTGTTATTCCATCACCAGTAGAGCGATTGGTAAGTGATTATGTATGTAATAAATTAGTACTGCCAGAAACTCTCAAAGTACTAGACCTACATTTTGAAACAGAAGTTACATTGGAATGTAAGTTACCCGCTCTTCAATATTGTAAGATGGTAAATATTCATTGGCCCCAAAAACCGTTAAGTGAATTATTTCAAGGTTATTATTATTATAATGAATGTACGATTAATAAGAAACCCTTACATGAAATTATCTATGAAAAATATAAAAAGTATTTCAATGAAGAAATTAGTTTTAAAAAGAATGTAATCAATCAGCGAATGGTTGGAACGAAAGTTGAAAAGTTGATAAACTATGAAACAATGCTAGAAAAATGCAAAGCACGATCCGCAACAATGAAAGAAGAGCTAATGCAACTAGCTTATCATCCAGTATTTGTAAGTAAATGGTTTGCAGCGGGTCTTCATCCAAGCAATATGTAGGGTATAAACATTTTTTACGTATACTATATAATGTGTTCCAATATGAATATATTAGAAATAAAAGAAATTATTTCGCCAAATATTTTACTAGAAACCTACAAACCAACAGCTGAAGACATAGAATTTATTAATAATTCACGAAATACTATATCAGGTATATTGCATAATGCAGACAACCGTCTTCTAGTTGTTGTAGGACCATGTAGTATACATGATTATGATGCCGCACTAATATATGCAAAAAATTTACAACGCACTTATAAAAACATTTTTCTTGTTATGCGGGTGTATTTTGAAAAACCTCGTTCACGAACTGGGTGGAAAGGTTTTATATATGATCCATACATGAATGATAGTTACAATATTAATAAGGGTCTAACCCTCGCACGAAAACTTCTTCTTGAACTAACAAAAATGCGTATACCAATTGGTTGTGAATTTCTTGATACAATTACACCACAGTATTTATCGGATCTTGTAAGTTGGGGAGCGATAGGTGCACGTACAAGTGAAAGTCAAATCCATCGTCAACTTGCATCAGGTCTTTCTATGCCGATTGGATTCAAGAATCTTACATCTGGTGATTATGACAAGGCGATTGATGGTATTATTTCAGCTGCTTATATGCATAATTTTTTAGGGGTTGATACACAAGGAATTGTAAGTCAAGTAATTACAAAAGGAAATAGCGATGGTCATTTAATATTACGTGGAGGATTAACTACAAATTACCAACAAGAAATTATTGAAAAGATAACAAAGAAACTTATTAATGAGAAAGTAGCTACAGGAATTATAATTGATTGTTCGCATGGAAACTCGCAAAAGGAATACAATAGACAAATATTAGTAGCGCTATATGTGAAACGTCTTCGCTTTCTCGGTTATCCGATATGTGGTATTATGTTAGAATCAAATATAAATAAAGGTAATCAAGCCATATGTCTACCCATAGATACAATGAAAAAAGGAGTTAGTGTAACTGATGCATGTATAGATGTAGAAACAACATTACAAATATTAAATACATTAGATAAAACTGTTGTATATTATCCAAAAACGCTTAATGAAATAAGAATACTTATAAGGGAGTATGATACTGCAATAAATAATGGAATCCTATTAAATAAATCTGTTATGACAGAGTATATATTTGAATATGATACAGAAATTGCTGCAGCTTGTAAGGGGTTGCCCAATGAAGAAACTCTTCTTATGAATGTATCTATGCGCCTTGCATTATCAGAAAAGGTTGCACAGTTAAAGTTTGAGGCAGATCCATTCAAATATCTTTTAAAATCTAATGATTTACTAAGTCTTATAACAGACCGAGAGGTGGAAAAGGATAATTTGCAGACATTTAATAACCCATTATATCTTAAGATTATGGAGCTATCCAAAAATCTACAAGTTGATTTTTTAGAAAAATATATAGCCGAAATAAAAATAGGTTATTTGTTTGGTAAAGGTTCATTTTCACACGAGGCAGTTCAAAACTTCAGAGCTAGTCATATAGTATATGATTCCATAAGTGAATTAAATTTTGGATTAATAAATGGGAAAATAGATCATATATTGATTCCAACATATAATTCTATTATTGGAGAGATTGAATTAAACCCATTATGCAGTACTTTTATAAAGAAAGGTTCAATTGAACATAGAGTTGAGTTAAATCTATATTCAAATGTAAAGGAACTGGGTGGTACATTATATATTGAACCCCATATTCAAAAAGAAGCAGCAAAATATATTGAAAAGTTAGAATATACTAGTATAGAAATCGTAGCTAGTTCTATAGAAGGTTGTAGGCGATTATTATCAGGTAATCGTGGATTAACAATCGCGTCAGCAAAAAATGAATCTAACTTTCTATATACAGTTGACCGTGATATTGTAAAGCATAACATTACTACTTTCTCACTTTTCTAAGGAGTTTCAGAAAGCGGCATATCTTATTGTATCCTAAAATGCGGCATATCTTATCCAGAGGATAAAACAGGCCGTATTTTATCCTAAAATGCAGCATCCGTAGTAAAAGACATTTCCTCTTGCTTCTTCCCCACACCCGCCATCGCATAAGTAGACGAACGCTTTTCAAAGAAATTATCCTTATTTTCCAAAGAAATCCGTTCCATAAAATCAAATGGATTTGTCGCATTGTATGCTTTAGGGTAGCCCAACTGTAGCAACAAGCGATCAGCAACAAACTCAATATATTGGCTCATGAGTTTCGCATTCATTCCAATAACCTCACATGGCAATGATTTAATAATGAAATGCTTCTCAATCTTTACCGCTTCACGAATGATCTTATGGACCTTTTGTTTGGAAACGCGATTGGCAATTTTACTGTACAACAAACAAGCAAATTCGGTGTGCAGTCCTTCATCACGAGCAATAAACTCATTGGACAATGTGAGCCCTGGCATTAGTCCCCGTTGTTTCAACCAAAAGATTGCGCAAAAGGCACCACTAAAGAAGATACCCTCTACTGCTGCAAATCCGATCAACCGAGTACCAAAATCAGCATCGGGGCTCTCAATCCAGTTCATTGCCCACTCGGCCTTTTTCTGCACGCATGGAATGGTTTGAATCGCACGCAGTATATCGTGCTTTTCTTGCTTATTTGTGATGTATGTATCAATAAGTAATGAGTAAGTTTCTGAGTGTATCGCTTCTATCAAATTCTGGCAAGCATAAAAGAACTTCGCTTCAGGCCACTGTACATCACGTGTAAAACGAGTTGCAAGATTTTCCATAACAATTCCATCGCTCCCCGCGAAGAATCCTAATATATTTTTAATAAAGTGACGTTCAGTATCATTGAGTCGTTCCCAATCTTTCATATCCTTACTTAAATCAATTTCTTCCGGAGTCCAGAAAACGGCGATGTGCTGCTTGTACTTTTGCCATAGATCGATATGTTTAATAGGAAAGATCACAAATCGGTCCTCATTTGCCAGAAGCAACGGTTCAGGAAGTACAGGTTCAACCTCTTCTAACACAGGCACATCAATAGACTCTTTACGCGATTTTAGCAGTGGGCTCTTCTTGGAATCCATTTTCTCCATTTGATACTTTATTCTAAGAAAAGAAAGTGTCAAAAAGAAATCAATTTTTTAGTTTCATATACAATCAAAAACAATAATATTACGTATAATGCTCATGCCTTCTTTTTATCTAGTAGCGATCGTGAGCATATTAAATAAGAAAACAAATAGAGATAATATGCAAGACCAATTTGTATTAATGATACAGTTAAACTTGCTAATAAGACACCTTTATTCTTCATTGTGAATAAACCCCATCCATGAATACCTACCGACAGTATTCCTAATGACAATACAATGATGGATAAATAATAAAAATAATTGCACACGGTTTCATTACTGTAGCCACGAGTATAGGCGGGTTCGTTCTGGTAATCAGACATTCTATAATAGTTAATTAAAATAATTTGGAATATTCTCAAATATACGGTATATACATACTGGCGCACCAACAGGAAATCCAAACAATACTGCGTCGTCTTTATCAAACATTATTGTTTTATCAATATAATTCAAACAATTATATTTAGCAGCTTCAGAAAATAACGCATCAAAGAAATCCGGAAGAGTATAGTTTATTGAGCGTGCATCAAACCATGTTTTTATTTGTGGTGTTGGAGTAAGTATTTGTTTTTCATAATGCAGCATTTTATCTTTTATTTTTTTAAAAGTGGCAGATGAGTGTTTTACATTTGCAGTTGTTTGGCATAAAATTTCATTTATGCGATCTTGAAGGGGATCTTCCATACTAATATTTAATTAAGCATATAATCAATTTTATGCTTTTATCTATGTTTTTCAGCAATGTGCTGACTCAACAAACTAATAGGCTCATGATATTCAAATATACCATAATAACTATAAGGCTGTTGTTCTTTCATTATATAAAACCAATGTGCAGGTATAATTGCAATACTGCCAGGTTTTAGCACAATATCAATATAATTTAACTGTTTATCACGTGATATAATGCTATCAACATCGCCATATGTATACCAGTCGGATGGAAGACTTTTTTCATAATCAGGATTTAATAAAGAGCATATGTATTTACCTTCAACAGGGATAATTACGTTAAAAAGTGCATAACATTTTTGAAGATTTTTTGAGCCAAAGCACAGTTTACTTTTGAGACTACTTATATATTCTGATAAGGGATTACTATGAAAGCGATCAAACCATGCGTGCATGCCGAATGTTTGGAAGCCGGTTTCATTTGCTAGAAATGTTTCAAATTGGTCTGACAATGGAAGTGCCGAATCCTTCTTTTCCAAATAATCGGCCAGTAGTTTTGCAAACCGTGGTGTTTTTAAAAGTGTCTGTGGAATTACACATGGAATTGGCGGAACGTGGTGAAGAATAATCGGGTTTTTCTCAAAGAGTATTTCATGTAGTTTATCTATTTTTTCAAATTCAAGTTGATTTAATGAATAGTCTGGATTAGACTGTTTGTAAAAAAATACATATATTAAAAATGATAATGAAATGAATAATATAATACCTACCATTTATTCCCTTTTTATACGTATTATCTATTGTATGATTTTATAGCGCATCACTAGGCTTCATAACATGTTCCATTTTTCGTGTCTTATACAATGAAGCTTTACTGTATCTAAGAGTTTTAAAAAAGCCATTCCGCTTGACTTGCATCATATGTGCCATACTCCGTTTTTTATAATGCTCTTTATTCAATTCAATAGGTTCATGCACAACATCGTATTGCATTTCTTGTACAAATACCATTTCTTTTTCCCTGAATTTTTTATATACTTCTATGTCTAATACATCATCAACCGTTAATGGAAATATATAAAGTTCAGTATTATTAAAAAGATCACTAAAATAATTAAATAGCGTTATATCAATAAATTTTATGAAATCATTTTCATATACATTGTTTATTATTATAGTATCAAGTGAGCGAATAAAATTTTTAAAGAATATTTCTAGCAACTCTGGATCTTCAATTTGACTATAATGTTCAGGATCAAAGAAATCTTCCAAATATGGTTTGAATTCTTTATCGCAGTATGCCTCACATAATTCATAAAGACTATCCCAATCCAATGGAAGCGTTTCCGTAATGTTTTCACTTATATCAAATGAATTTATTACACGTTTTAAACAGCAATTTCGGAAACAATAAAATATAAATTGATGTATTACTGCTTCCCATGGTTTTGTTGGATCATATGAAATGATTGTATCTAGAATCTCATCCAGATCCATCTAAATAAAAACATCATACAAACATATAGGTATATACGCATGTATTTTTCAAAAAAATATATAAATGTAAATGAAGAACAGTATAAAGCAATTACTCGCCCAGCCGATGTGAATCAACGAATAATAGCATCTGCTGGCTCGGGAAAAACAACAACAATTACTGCGCGTATTGCATATTTGATTGAATATAACAAGGTTCAGTCGGATCGTATAGTTCTTCTTACATTTTCTAGAAATTCTGCCACACAAATGAAAAAGAAGCTTTATGATTTAATCGGGCATAATGAAATATGGGCGGGAACATTTCATGGACTTGCGAAAACGCTTCTCCAAAAATACTCTCCCAAATCGGTACAAACCCTCTATTTTGTTGATGAACTTGTAAGTATGGGTGTGAATTGGCTTCAAACAGAGCGAGGTCGTAAGTGGGTTTCTCGTATTCGCTATGTATTTGTAGATGAATTCCAAGATATTAATCAAAGTCAATGGCAAATGATTATGCGCATGTTGCATATAGGTGCACGACTAGTTGTTGTTGGAGATGATTGTCAAAATATATATACATGGCGAGGAAGTAATATTGATTTTATATTACATCTGGAAAAATATGTGAAGCACATTGTGGACGATCAATTATATATCAATTACAGATCAAGTGAAAATATAATACAAGTTGCCAATGCAATTATGAAAAACATTCCAACACTACCATGGAAGCATACAATGACATCCGCATTACCAAAACACGAAAAACCAAATGTACATTTTTTCTACCGTGTATGTGATGAAACTTCGTGGATTATAAAACAAATAATGAAAAAACGAAAGGAAAACCCAGATGCAACAATTGCAATAATGAGTCGGATGAATTTGGATCTTTATCGGTTTGAAGAAGAATGTATTATCAAAAACATACCATATCGTCTTTTTGATATAGGTATAAATGAAAACACGATTGAGTCTGGAGAAACAATTGATTTAGTTACTGTGCATAGTTCAAAGGGACTGGAGTGGGACATTGTATATATTGTTCATATGAATGATGAAGTATTTCCATCAAAAAAGAACAAGGAAGAATTAATAAATGAGCGTCGTCTTTTCTATGTTGCAGTAACTCGTGCACGAAAAGAATTATATATGTCTTATACAAATGATGAGCGATGTCTCAGTCGTTTTGTACGTGAAATACCAAATACGCTTCTTCTTTATCATGGAATTGCGAAATATATGTTAAGTGAATTTGAACTAGGTAAAACTAGTAAGCGTTTACAAGATATATTAGGATCTCTTAGTACAGAAGATATAACATCGTTACGAAATAAAGGATTATTAGATTGGTTTAATACAGATCAATTAACAGTAAAAAGTCTTTATCCAAACAATTTATATTGGAAAAAGCCGGATTGGATACGCAATGAAACACTCGGAGATTTTCAACGATTTCTCCATGTATGGTTACGCCGCCATTTTTGCACAATCTCTAATATACCCTATCGTGATCCAACAACGGAACGACTCATTTTTACATTGCGTATATATGCAGAAGACTATGAATTTTGGCAAACTTGGAAGAAGGAAATAGAAACAATTGTACACATATATTTCGGTAATATAGCAAAAAACATTGATATATCACCGTTGGATTATAAAACATTAGAGGATTGGTCTAAGCGGTATAATGTACCATGGACTTCAAAAGATATTGTATGTGCAACAAATATTATGGGAAAGCTTCGTGGACAGTTAAGACCGTTGCGTTTTTATAATTACAATATACATGAATTTATTATTGGTCCGAGTCGGTTTGTTGTACCGATTCAATGGCGTGGAGAGGTGTTAGAAAGCTGGAGAAAGCTTGTTGGTCCCACCCATTGGAGTGAATGTTTAGTAGATATATGGAAGATTGGTGCAGTTTCTCTTGTATCAGAAGGGCGAAATGTTGCAATGTATCGTGCAGAAAATCTTAAAACACATCTATCAAATAGTGAATTTCAAGAATTTCTGACGTGTGTAGAAAAATATACAGGCATATGGATGTGTGAAGAAAAGTTATTAGGAACTTCTATACACATTGAAAATGAGGAAAATATTGTAGAAACTATTGATGTACGTACAGAAGGATCAATATATAATATATGCTCATCATTTAATTCATCTGATTTGTTGCGCTTAGCAATTGCATCAACATTTGAAGAAAGTGAAATACATACAGTGGGTGTTTTTATTCCATTAGATGGAAAGGTGTTTTCATTAAAGTTGCCATCAAATATGAAGATGTTGGCAACTACAATTTTGGAACTTGCATATAGTAAATAACTACTGCTTAGTATCAATTGACATAATATTGGGGTATGTCTTCAAATTTGTGGGGGGATTCTGCTTATTATAGTAACGATCTTGTTTTGTTGCATTGAAAAAATTCTTATTAGACACTTGCATATTAACAGCGTCCATTTCTGCTCGGCAGGGATAGGGACCTGCAGTAATCACCGATTTAGGCATAAAAATGTCTGGAATCGCTGAACTGCACGAAGGTACAGAAGGTACTAAAATTCGTGCATTAAACATATCACCTTGTATATTTGGTTCATATTGACCACCATCACATTTACGAAGAGTTTGATTTAATCTGCGAAGTTGTGATTCGCTGTCAACAGATGCTAGATACTTATTAGGGTCTTGGTTAAATCCGCCGGAAGGGAAAGCGATATTAGGATCAATGTTAGGTGCAGCTTCATTTGTTGCAGAATTCACATATTCAAGACATACCTTTGTCCATGGGCGGGGACCAAGTGGTAAGGGTATGGAGTAATTCTGTTCGGGCAATTGATGCTTTAATACCATTGTTGGGTCAAAATGAAATTCATTGCACACGGGTGGGAAGAAATTATCAGGCCCTTCATTTACTAATGGATAATTTCCTTCTGTTGGATATAAATTCATCTACTAATAGATTTTAATTCTATCTAGGATTCACTATTGGAGGATTAATAATTGTTTGAACAATTGTTTGATTTTCAACAATTTGTACAACAGCATTCCATTCACAATCAGAATTATCAATTGTAGTTCCCGTGAGATCTTGCCATGTAAAGGACAACTTGTCAAGACGACCAAGTGGTGGGTTGAATGATATTGGATTCATAATCATTGTTTGTGCATAGGATCCGAATGGAGCTAGCAAAAGTTTACCATAATATGAGTTTGTTTCACCTGTTGGCTCATGACTGGCACCAATATTTTCCTTTGCACCGGTATCAACACGATTAATGTTAATTTCTTGATTCAATTGTAAAGTAATGTAATCATCCAAAATCTTGTAGAACGATGTTGCAATTTGAATTACATTATAAGGTGTATCTTCTTTTACATAACCCAAATTCCAACCCAATCCCCATTGATCTTCTAATGGTGCAAATTGTGGACTTAATGAACTTTTCCATAATATAGAAAATAATAGCGGATCCGTATATCTCTGTCGTACAGCTGCAGTTGGAGGGATTATATATGCCAAATCAGTCGCAATAAAGTTTGATAAACTGGATTTTACACTTGCATTAATAGTATTTTGTAAAGATATATTGCTTAAATAATTATTATAATACTGTCTATAATATCTCATAAAATCTCCAAATCCTGCTACATTTGATAATGTTACCCCATAAAAGCCTGGCACAATGTTATTACCAAAAGTCTTCGTAGCAAATACGAAGTTTGAATTAAAAGATGCAAGATTTGCCGAATAATTCGGATTAAATTGTGTGCTTGTTAATGAAGAAAGAATTTCATTTGAAATATCAATCATTGATGTATAGCCATAATCAAACCGATTTGGTAAAGAAAATCGCATATATACTTGTGACTTTTCTGTAGGAGAATAGTTGCGAACGGCTAAATAATAATAATCTGATTTATTTTCTAATGGAATAAATGTGGAATAAGCGTTGAAATAATATCCAGAGTATTGCGTATCGCTTATATAATAATTGGATTCTAATCCCCAACTACTGTTTACTGAAGAGTTTGATAGATCTGCTACAAAAGATGGTGTATCTTTATAGAAAAACAGCTCAGTATGAGCAAGTTCTGGATATGTAAGGCCAGATAAATCATTTAATAGATTTACTGATTTGTATATATTTTTATATATTACGCGTTGGAATGGGTAGAAAATCTGCCATGCATATTGAATACCACGAACAATTCCATCAGTCAATGTATTTCTATTTCCATATATAGTGTTTGTATCATTAAACCATAATCCTCCATTATAACCCGCTTCCATTTCTTTTACTGGCTGCGCTAAGGGAAGCGAAATAGTAAAATTTGCGTTTGAATCATATGCAGTTGAAATTGGTGGGCTATAAGACGTTAATTCATAAAAATGATTAGGATTTGATAATGCAAACCCATAGATTATATCTTGTACTGGTTGACGTGTTATTGCTAATGAATCAAATGTATGCCCGTCAATATAATACGATGTTATTTTACAAGGTGTTCCAGAAAATACATAATTAGACGTTGCGATTGCTTGTAAATGTTTTGCAGGATCGTTTACACTTGGTACAGCTGGTTGTATGTAAGAAAATTCACTAATTCCAGCACCACTTACATCTGCAACATAAAATGCCCCTTTATCTTCACGAGGATTTTGGTATGTTAAAAAGCGTTGTCCATACGAAATAGAAGATACAAAACATTGTTGCTTTTGTAATGTAGAAAATGAAGTTTGGGGTACATTTGGTCCAGATGTTAATGAATACGCCATATTTATTGTTGACACATTTGAATCTATATATTGGAATCCCAATGTAAATCCACCAAAATTATTGTATGTAAAACTCTGTATTTCAGTAGCTTCTTCTGGAAAGATTAGTAGTTCTGTTTCAAGTACTGTATTTACTTCGCGAGTAATAGGATTAAATGTACGAATAATAATTTTATCAGATGATAGCGTATTAGAGTCTGGTAATGGTATAGACATTGAAGGAGTATTTGATAGCGCAAGAAATGCATATACATTTTCATTTGCAGCAACAGACACATATGTTATATTAGAATTTGGTGGATTGAAGATTTGATCAATGGTAAACGATGTGTTTAATGAAAAGCTGCGATTAGAAGAACCATATGAATAGAGTCCAAAATCCGTACCTTGCGTAAGCATAAATCCAGATATATCCATTACTATTTTATCAACAACTGCTCCCAAATTTGAGTAAGCATACATTGTTGCAGCCACCATATCAGGACTATTGGACATATATGCTTGAAATGTTGTTCCAATTGTTTGCGATTGTTCATACTGGCATTGTGATGGTGAAATGCCAGGCGCAGGGCAACGATTCGGATCTGGAACCGCCTTTGTTTGTGGTTTAATAACATACGCCCCATTTGACGATGGTGTACCATCAATATAAGTTGATGAAGCAATAGCATCGGAATAGTAAGGATAAGGTACAATTGCTCCAGCAAGACCAATAAAAGCTAATGTATGCCCATTTGAATCAAATGCCACGATTGTATATGCATCATTATAATCATTTGTTATAGAATTAGGACATTCAGTAAAACCATATAGATATTCTCCATTACCATAGTTTGAATCACGAATATATTCATAAAAAGTCCCGCCCTCACTACCATATCCAAAATCAGTATTTGAGCTATTGTATGTACTATGTTGCGAGTACTTTAACGCACAAATACAATTACTTAAATATATATTTGTGATATCTTTTCCATATAGTACATTTGCATAATAAATACCTAAATGCGAAATTTTCAAATTTGGATCACTAGTATAACCATATACATTGGATTGGGTCCAAGTTGCTTGGTTAAATAATGAGCGAAACATATATCGTTGAATATCCCATGTACCTTCACCTGGAATGAGCGAAAGTCCATACACACCATTACCTAAGATTAAACTACCACTAGTATCAAATTGGTAGCCCGCAAGAGTATTAGTGAAATTACTTGTATTGTATGGTCCAATATAGGGAGAAATAAAATTACTTTCTAATGCGGGCTGATTTGGTGAATTCGGTAAATAAGATGATGCATAGTATTGAGTTTGTGTAAATTGACGATAGCTTGGAGTTCCAGGATTGTATGTTGCAATTGAATTTGGTGTATAAAGCTTATTTCCAGTGCCGCTATAGAAATAGTTCTGTGTATTTGAATTATATCCTTCTGCCTTTTTAAATACATATCCAGTTATAGGATCAACATGTAATATACTATAAGGATAATTATTAGACAGTGGCTGGTTTTGAATATAACCAACATAGTTTGTTAAATCAGTTGATATACCGTTTTCATCATAACCTAATGGAACTTCATTACTGTATCCAATATTTGGAAATAATTTATTTGATAGTGGGTTGGCTTGATATAACGATGGATAAGAGGGAAGAGCAACATAATCAGTATCATATGAACGACTGTATAGAAAGTTATCAAGGTTGAGTTGTGGATTTGCAAGAGGATTGAAATTTGTTAGTGAATTAGATGTTGCAACATAACTAGTGCCATTTGGGAAATATGGCGTTAAAAGAAAGTTTGTTAATACAGGTCCATTATTCTCAGCACGAACAATTACATAATATTTTACATTAGATGTTTGATATGTATTAAAAAATATAGTAGCACTAGATACATCTATATTAACTAAGTTAGATGTTAAATAGTTGTATTTTGATTCAAGAGTAGATCCAGAAATATCTGCATAAAATGCAGCAGCATCGCGATAAGTAAATATATCTAATTGTGTTGGAAATAATGAACCAGCTGGATACGCAGAAATGTTTAGACCAATTGTATATTTATATGCAGGGATGCTTGGAGTAATTGCGGCAGGTAATGGTGGAATAAATGAAAAATATAATTCTGGTGTTATTACCGATACTACTGCAGGTGATGTCCATAATGCAGTAGATGCTGGTAAAGTTATACCAAAATTTGAATCACTTAACGCAGTAAATCCTGGAATGGGTGTTACCACTATACTCGGATTAATTAATGCTACATTGCTCTGATTGTATTGATATGTATAAGTATCGTTGAAAAGATTTTGTATATCAATGGTATATGCAGTTGCGTTGTATTCTGGATAACGATACTTTGTTGGGCGAGGGAGCGTTTCTACTTCCAAAGTTTGACGAAGATTGGATTTGAATTTAAAAACAGTATAAGATGTATTATCAATGTTTACTACCGCATCAACATGATTGAGTAATTTAGGGCAATATATATTACTAGAATTAATTAATGTATGATACGATTCAATAGAATCCGTTTGCATATTAAAGGGTTTTCCGTTAAAATATTTTACATTAGTATTACTCACATAATTGGAAGAGGCATTTGACTTAAGTCCAGGCCAATAAGCTGGCGCAGCTTTCTGGTAGAATGTCGGCAAATTATTACTAATAGGATCCTTTCCACTTGTAATTACATTGATATCATATGTTGAACTCACACCAGACGCATTTGAACCATTTCGTAAATATACATAATTACTCATTTGTCCATAATAATCCAGTGTAAATGTATTGAAATTAATTGCGAAGCTTAGCGCAAACTGTGTTTGTAAATAATTATACATATCTGTAAGAATTGCAAGAAGGAGTGTGTTTTGCGTTGTTAAATCGGCAAATTGTGTTGCTGTTATATTATATAGCGCAAGTTGCTGATTGAAATATGCTGCTTGTTTACTAGTAATAAGATTTACAAGACTTGTATTTAGTGATGGGGTATTTATTGTAATATGTTGACTAAATGTATCATAACTTACAACATATTTATTTACAAGACTATAACGAAAAGTATGCTTAAGACGGTAAGTATCCAATACAGATACATTTGATTCAATTACACTTTGTACATATAAGTCATCTAAACCTTGGAAATAATATACACATCTTGTATAGGGTGTTTCACCAACATTCAAATACGCTACATTTGCACTTGATAAATCAACAGCCGTTCCAGCATAATTATCATCAAGCAGTATTTCCTTTAAAACTGGATAGTAATATGCCACTTTAATTTCATTAATAGTATAACCCGTTTTTCCAGCATATCGTTGTGCAAAATATTTTGTAACAATTGTATCAATAGATGGATTTGCAATATAATTATTAATTACAGAATCATAATAATAATCGCCAGGTAAATTAAATCCCAATGAAAGATCACCAGTAGATGCAAAGAGTAATACAAACTGATTGAAACCACCTACAAAATCGTAAAAAATAGGTGCAGTATTTAGCTGAATGGTAAGTTCATTTATTAGTGAATTTATATCATAAGATCCTTCGCGAATTGTATTTGTTATACTATTTAAAAGTTTTTCTACTGCGGGATTTGTTACATCTGATCCAGTTACAACTGAGCCATTTGGATAAAGAAATCGTCCTTCTTCATTAATAGTAATAGTAATATTTTGTTTTGGTTTTCTGAAATAATAAAATGCAGAAAGAAGTTTTACTTGTACAACTTGAAAATTTATTATATTCTTATATGTTCGTGGTAGCCGTAATTGTACGTTTGTAGGCTGAGGATATACTTGCTTATCACGATTTGTTGAATCCATGTTAATAATACTCGTAATTTGGGTTACAGTATTTATAAGTGTATTTGTTTGTGAAGGTACATACATGTTGTTTGAAAGATCCTTTGCGATTGTATCGGCTAATGAATTGTATAATGCATAATTTCTGTTTTGTAAATATATTACTTCACTTGATGCATCCAATACTGGTCCAACAATTGTAGGAATCAGTAGATTGTTTGCAAGCAGTGCAAAATTTCCTGTATTATTTGAAAATGAAATAGAACTTGCTATTGACTCCGTTTCTGAATCGGAGTCCGATCCAGAAATGTAGGGTTTATAATAACTTGTCATATTGCTCCTAATAATGAGAAGGCATTATTTAGACCGAGTCGCAAACTTATGTATTTATGGAATTATTGTGGTAGTTATAGGAGAAAATATAGGAACATTTGCACTAATTTGAGGTACATTTGGTGCTGCATTATTGTCATATATAGTAGCCGCATCATTTGATGATACATTCAATGATTGATTTGTATATAAGTTACGCCATGTAACATCTGTAAAGTTAGCAAAACCACTTCCTCCATGATATTCCAGTTGTACTACAGGCCATAATTGCAGACTTGTTTGACTAAAATCTATTACATATGTTGATGGAAAACTTGAGCGCACACCATTTTTGTATGCAAATAAATAAAAATAGTTTTTTTCTCCACCTGCAAGTACTTGCTCATATGTCAAGCCACTTATTAGCCCACTATCATCAGTAAACATACTACCATTTAATGAACGTTTCTGTGGGTTATAAGCATCTTTTTGTTCTTTAAATATATATTCATTTCCAGACCCGGTTCCATTATAATGAAATGAAAATACCTTATAATTGGTCGCACCAACTACGGGATACCATTCCAAATGCAAAGTAGTATCACCACTATTAGAATCATATATATAGTAGGTTACACTACTATTCCAATTTATTTGAGGTGCAGCAAATGTAGCAGTTTGTTGTTGAATTGATATAGGCTCCATACTATACGTTATTAAGTTTGTTGCGATACTTCTTGCAAGACAATTAGAACCACCATCAGTACTACCACCTGCAATAAATGTACCATTTCCATATGCAACTGAATTAAATAAATGATAAATTAATGCATCATCATCCCAATCTATGCCATTATTAGATGAATAAGATATAGTTCCTTCACTTCTTGCAGCAACTATTCTATCACCTACTGCAATAGAGATAATGCTGTCTGGTGCAGGAACAAGATATAAGTGTGCCCAATTATCATCTGAATAACATATTTGCCCAGAACCACCAACCCCTCCATCCGCTGCAAACCATCGGCCATTTCCATAAGCAACGCATACATATGAAGCCAAATTGCCGCTATTTGCAAACCAATTTGAACCATCTTGTGAAGTAACTATACTGGTTCCACTATTACTATTTCCTACTGCAGTGAATAAACCATTACCATAAGCAACACCTGTTAAAGATCCTACACCAGATGCTAAGACACCCCAATCAAGACCATCTCTAGAATATGCCAGTACACCAGTAACACCAGCAATAACAAATACACCGTTACCATAAGCAATAGATGCACCATCATCATAATCATTGTTTGTTGGTAGAAAGTTTACTCCATCAGTTGAATATATAGCACAAGTACCAACACCACTATAAGCACCTGTGGCTACCCAAATCCCATTACCATATGCTATTCCTTTTACATCATTCTGTACGCTTTGACCAACCCATGTTAGTCCATCATCATATGATGTTGCAATAACACCAGGTTCTGTATTATTAACACCAACGGCCATCCATGTATTATTGCCATATGCTATACCATTTACCAGAACCATATCAGATAAATTGGATGGAGTAATCCAAGTATTGTTACCAACATTTGAAAATCCACCACCCGTTTGAGAGAAATACATATTTAATGCTAATGGAGCAAAATTGCTATTGTATTCCAAGAATTTTCCCATATTCACTGTATCATTAAATGTAAATGATAAATTTTGTAACATTCCACCAGTCCAATTACTATAACTATCAATCACAAAAGGACGCTCAGCAGTATTAATATTCAAAGGTTGTTCTAATTTTAAATAAGGATTTGACAATGTAAAATAGAATTGAAAGGTATTATTTGTATTTGATAAAGTTGCGCATACTGTTGCACTAATTTTCCATATTTTTTCAGAAGGTTTGAAATATAAATAATTGGATTCTGACTTTGCTGTATTAAGTATTGATTCACTAATCGCAGATGTAAATGTTTGAATACCTGAACTACCACTACCACTACCAACATTACTACCGTTTAATTGTAATGTTTGCCCATCAGATGTTACTGTTAAAGAACCTGTTGTTGCACCAGTCTTAATATCAATAGTATTCACATTGCTAATATTGTATTGATTCATATTTAAATCAGATGTAGCAGTAGGAACCCAAGTTCCCCCTCCAACATTACTACCATTTAACTTCAATGTCTGACCATCAGAGCTAACTGCTAAAAGACCTGCTGTAACTCCGCTTTGAAATGCAATAGAGCTTGTAAGTAATGTATTAGTTGAAATAGCTATGCTTGAAATGGATGTTACATTTAATAATCCAGCTTTTATAGCATTTGTTGATAGCGAAAGTGTTGACACCGTTTTTGCATTCAATATATTAAAATTATTCATATTCAAATCAGATGCAGCAGTACCTACCCATCCAGCACCACCCCCACCAATAGCATTTGAATTAAAATACAATGTTAAACCATCAGAAGATGTTTGTAAAGTACCACTGCCAACACCAGATTTTATGACTACTGTACTTACATTACTAATGCTATTGTTATTCATATTTAATCCTGATGATGCAGTACCTATCCAACCACCCACATTACTGCCATTTAGTTTTAGTGTTTGAGCATCTGCGGTTAATTGTAAAATACCATTACTTGTGCCTGTACCTTGTAAGGTAACTGTACTTACATTATAAATATTAAATCCAGCAACACTGAGAGATTTATTGATTGTAACAATAGGATTTGTAAAAGTAGGATTTGCATAACTAATACTTGCAACCGTCCCATATGTTTGCTCAGTCATTGCGAATCCAGCACGAGATGTAACACCCCCCGCATTGTTAATAGCAAAAGTATTCATATTTAAAGCACTTGTAGCAGTTCCAACCCACGCACCGCTAACGGCTACAGAATTTACTAACAAATTTGAACCATTTGCAGATATACTTAGCACACCTGTATTTGAACCAGTTCGTAATGAAATTGATGATGTCAATATAGTAGATGTGCGAAGAGTATAAGTACTCATGAATAAATCACCTGTAGCAGTACTAATAAATGTACCAATTGGTTTTGCGTTATACAGTATATTTGTTCCATCAGATGAAGCAGTTATATATCCAATTCCAGTTCCACTTTGAAGTGCTATAGAACTTGTAGTTAAACTGGATATTTTTGCAGATACAGATGAAATATTATTTGCAAGTAAAGTATTAGTTAATATTGAATTACCTACATAAACCGATGATGAAATATTTGATGCGGCAATATTTACGCTAGAAATACTATTTACATTAAGAACACCTGTAGAAATAGAGTTGGCAGCCACTATATTTGCGGCAATATTTACACTTGATAATGAAGGAGCAATAAATAATCCAC